>ENA-OPYU01000373-OPYU01000373.1-human-gut-metagenome-genome-assembly--contig:-NODE-373-length-18169-cov-3.240106_pt1 | contig 18169 bp, 17 predicted proteins | sample MGYA00242637_ERZ504482 | MGnify/ENA primary metagenome ERZ504482 (study PRJEB26092, sample SAMD00036237) | human gut metagenome | host: Homo sapiens | study: EMG produced TPA metagenomics assembly of... | reverse complement strand
ATATGTATTACTACCGTGATAAAGATGCCAGAGAAATTGACATTGTTCTGGAACATGATGGGATATTGAATCCTTTGGAAATCAAAAAAACCTCTAATCCAGGTTCCGAACTCACTAAAGTATTCGCACTTCTGGACAAGGCTTCTGTTCCCCGAGGAAAAGGTGCAATTATTTGTATGAAGCCTAGCGTAGGCGTAATCGACAGGGAAAATTATGTTGTACCCATTTGGACAATTTGAACGCAGATAAGAATTCCCCTGTTTCAAGTGCGCGGAGAACGAAAGGCCAATGCCATTTAGATTGTTTCGGATTTCAGAATTTCCATTGGTGTTGGAATATTAAAAAAAGTATGTTTCATATCACCGCCATTGATCTGTACGGAAACACGGTCTATACGGATACAATTCCGCTTACCTACTCAAACACAGCTGCGTATTACCAGCAGATCACTGACAAAGTCAAGGACTTTATTGAAAAAAATCCAGTATCCGGAAGACAAAATTCTTGGTGTTTCCATTGCTACCCAGGGAATCACCTCCCCGGACAATACCACTGTTATTTACGGAAACATTATGAACAACACCGGTATGCGTCTGAAGGATTTTTCCAGGCATCTGCCCTATCCCTGCCATCTGGAGCATGACTCCAAATCAGCTGCTTTTCTGGAATTATGGAATCATCCGGAGCTTGACAGTGCTGTTGCTTTTTTATTGAATCGAAATCTTGGCGGTGCCATTATCACCAATCACCAGATTCACCAGGGATGTTCTATGCACAGCGGAACAATCGAGCATATATGCGTCAACCCTGACGGACCGCTTTGCTACTGCGGAAACCGGGGCTGTCTGGAAACCTATTGCTCTGCCAACTCCTTGGAACAGGCCAGCGGCATGACTATAAAGGAAATTTTTTCCTCTTTTAAGAGAAAAAAATCCCCCCAGCTTATACAAATCTGGGAGGATTATCTGAAACATCTGGCTTTTGCAATGAAAAACCTGAATCTGGTTATTGATGCACCCATCATTATCAGTGGATATCTGGCACCTTATTTTACGGAAGATGACACGGATTATCTGCTGCGGCAGATCAATTCCATGACTCCATTTGAGCTGAAAGAAGAACAGATTCTCGTAGGCACACATGGGCAGTATACACCTGCGATCGGGGCTGCACTTTTTTATGTGAAGGAATTTATCCAGTCAGTTTGACACTAAAAAAGCTACTGTTCACTCTGTGACCAGCAACACGCTTCGGGATGCACAGAAATCATGCATTCGCATGATTTCGCGCCGAGGTTCTCGCTTTTTTCTGTGAGCTTTGCTTACAAAAAACACCTCGCAGAATGTTACCAATAAACAGTAACCTCAAAAAATCAATGCTAAAATATGTAATTACACATTTTTCTTGACAAAAGTTTTCGCTCTTATTATAATTACCGTTGTTAATTAACAGTGGTAATTATTTTTTGTAAGGAGAAATAACTATGGACATTGAACTTATCAAACGTATGATGGATGCCTGTTATCAGGGCAAGCGAATCCGAGATATGCTGCCGCCTCTGCCAGATGGAGTTGCATCTTCTTTTATTCAATATCTGGATATCATTGAAAAAACTGGGAAAAACAGGGTATTCGAGTGAAGATATCCGATGTAAGTGACGCTCTTTCCCTCCCACGTCCCGGTGTAACCCGTACAGTGAAGGACATGGAAGCCAAAGGCTATGTGAAAAAATTTGCATCCGCCGAAGACGGCCGGGTTACCTATCTGACTGTCACAGAATCCGGAAAAGCCCTTTCGGATAAGTACAATAAACAGTACTTTACTATTCTGTCCGGTTATGTAGACAGTATTCCAGAGGAGGATATTCTATGTACCATCCGGACCATGGAGAACTTTTATAAGATTATGTGTGAAAGGAGAATTGACCTTGACAAATGAAAAGAATGATTTCACCCAGGGCAATATTCTGAAAAAAGCTTGCCCTTTTTATGCTGCCGATTCTTGGTGCCCTTATACTGCAGGCAGCATATGGTGCAGTAGACCTTCTGGTAGTTGGACGCTTCGGCTCTACATCCGGACTGTCTGCTGTTTCTACCGGCAGTCAGGTATTGAACCTTGTGACTTTTGTGGTAACACAGTTTGCTATGGGAATCACAGTCCTCATAGCCCGCTATCTTGGCGAAAAAAAGCCGGAACGGATTGGCTCTGTTATTGGCGGTGCTGCAGTTGTTTTTGCTGTCATTTCTGCCATACTTTTTATTGTAATGATTGCTTTCGCCCACCCTATTTCCGTGCTTATGCAGGCTCCTGAGGAGGCTGTTTCACTTACCACAAGCTATGTAAGAATCTGTGGAAGCGGTATTTTCTTCATTGTTGCCTATAACCTGCTTTCTGCTATTTTCCGCGGGCTTGGTGACAGTAAATCGCCGCTTTTATTCGTTCTGGTAGCCTGTATTGTAAATATTTTCGGAGATTTATTTCTGGTTGCAGGGCTTCATCTGGATGCCGCCGGCGCAGCTCTCGCAACCGTTTTCGCACAGGCGGTCAGTGTAGTATGTGCGATCGTCATCCTGCTGAAAAAGAAGCTTCCCTTTTCCATCAAAAAATCCGACTTATGTTTTAATTCCCAATGTAAACGTTTTCTGGGAATCGGACTGCCTCTGGCTCTCCAGGAATTTCTTACCCAGATGTCCTTCCTGGCACTTTGTGCATTTGTAAACAGATTAGGGCTGGAAGCCTCCTCCGGATATGGGGTTGCCTGCAAAATTGTAAACTTTGCCATGCTGATTCCAAGCGCACTGATGCAGTCCATGGCCTCCTTCGTTTCCCAGAACGTAGGCGCGGGAAAATCAAAGCGTGCAAAGCAGTCTATGTTCACCGGAATCGGAGTCGGACTGCTATTCGGATGTCTGGTTTTTGTTCTGATTCTATTGAAGGGCAATGTACTTGCCAGCCTGTTCTCAACTGATGCAGCAGTTATCCAGAAAGGCTTTGAGTATCTGAAGGGCTTCGCGCCTGAAACAATTTTAACAGCAATTATGTTTAGTATGGTTGGTTATTTTAACGGAAATAACCAGACCTTATGGGTTATGTTTCAGGGATTGTTCCAGACACTTCTGGTGCGTCTTCCAATGTCATATTATATGAGCATTCAGCCTGCTGCCAGCCTGACAAAAATCGGTCTGGCAGCACCTGCCTCCACACTGGTAGGCATTTTGCTTAATGTAATTTTCTTTCTGTACTTCAACAAAAAAATCAATAACAAGGCAATAAGTAAAAAAACAGTCCCCTACGCAGTCTGTAAAATGTACTGCGTTGGGGACTTATTTTGTGACGGGGTTATTCTTATTATACCCGTTCTGCTTTCTTTTCAGTTTCCGGTTTTTCCAAAAGCTTCTTAATACCCTGGATTGCAACCAGCACACCCAGTATTAACAGTAATACTGCAAATATCAGCTGTAAAGAATTTCCAAGATCCAGACCTGTTGTTACAAATGCTTTGGAAAGCTTTACAATTGTCATTCCAAGTGCGGTAAAGGTAACTGCCATCATAAATACCATTGGTACCCAGAGCATCCAGCCCTGACGCTTGGTTTTCTTTAAGAATACTGCACAGGCTACCAGTGCCAGTACAGATAACAGCTGGTTTGCAGAACCGAACAACGGCCAGATTTCCGCATATCCAACCTTTGTAAGCAGGTAAGCAAGTACAAGTGTAATGATGGTTGCAAAGTATTTGTTTGTTACTACTTTCTGGAATGGACTCATATTTTTCTCATCTGTGTCAGAATCAAGGAAAAATTCCTGGAAAGACAGACGTCCTACTCTGGCTACAGAGTCAAGTGATGTAAGCGCAAATGCGGATACTGCAAGGTTGATCAGAGTGAACACAAGGGAGTGAGGCAAACCGATCACAGAAAGGAAGTTTGCAATCGCACCTGCGAAAATCTGTGGCTGGGTGGTAAGTCCCTGTGCTGCTGCCTCGCCCTGTCCAAAGGATGCAACTGCAATCAATGCGATGATTGCAAGCATACTTTCCATAAGCATTGCACCAAAGGAAACCGGCAACATGTTCTTTTCATTTTTGATCTGCTTGGAAGCAGTACCGGAAGATACCAGAGAGTGAAAACCGGAAACTGCACCACAGGCAATTGTTACAAATAAGATTGGGAACATGTACTGTCCATCTACGTTAAAGCTTGTAAACGCCTGAAGGTTACATGCCGGGTTTGCTGCAAATACACCGATAACAGCGCCCACGATCATGAAGATCAGAAGATAACTGTTCAGATAATCACGTGGCTGAAGCAGCGCCCATACAGGAGCTACACTGGCAATCAGAATATATACAAAGATAATAATGTGCCATGTTCCAAGGCTTACATACATCGGGAACTGCAGTCCCAGCACAATTGCTGCAACCAACAGCACAATTGCAAAAGCAGTATTTACCCATTTATTGAACTTTGTGTATTTCAGGAAAAATCCAAGTCCAACTGCTTCAAAAATGAATAACATGGAAGTTGTTGCAACAGCTCCGTTTGCCACTACCTTTGTCACTTCTCCTGCATCATTTGTGGCAAATCCGTTAAAGGTTCCGGCTACAACATCTGCGAATGCTGCAACAACCAGAATACAGAACAGCCAGCAGAATAAAAGGAATAAATTTTTTTCCAAGTTTTCCAATGTACGCTTCAATAATGTATCCAATTGTACGTCCTTTGTTCTTTACAGAGGCATACATAGATGCAAAGTCCTGAACTGCTCCAAAGAACACACCACCGATCAGGATCCAAAGAAGTACCGGAAGCCATCCAAAAATGGCAGCCTGGATTGGTCCATTGATCGGGCCGGCACCGGCAATAGATGCGAACTGATGTCCAAATACTACATTGGTATCAGCCGGTACATAATCAACTCCATCCTCCATTTCGTAAGCCGGAGTTTTTGCTTTCGGGTCAATTCCCCATTTGTTCTGGAGGTAACGGCCATACAGAAGATAGGCGCCGCCCAGAACTACGATAGCGATTACCATCATCATAATTCCACTCATAATCTTTCTCCTCGTCTTTCATTTGTAGTCAAGTGGTTAATATATATAAAAAACGCCCTTGCTATCCAATGGATAACAAAGGCGGAATTTCCGTGGTACCACTTTGCATTATCGTATCTATTACTAAACACGACCACTCACTGCTGTCTGTATAAACAGCTTCTTCTGTAACGTGAAGACTACGTCCCAGCTTACTGAAATTAGTTATTATTTTTTCAGCGGGATGCTCCCAGGTGATACCACAAAATACCTTCTGCCGCCTCTCACCAGTCTGCGGCTCTCTGTGTTCCGGTTATCTTTTGTAATTTGTCCTGTTCAATGCATTTCTCTTTATCTAACTAAAGTTTTACTACTTTTTTTAGAAAATTACAATACAATTTTTTGTATATATTATACGATTTTATCAATCTATTTTTGTACATTTTCACTGACCGGTATCAGTATCTTCAGATCAAACCAATTCTCCTTTGTGTCAATGGAAACAGCGCCATCATATTTATTTACCGTATAGCGGATACTTTTCAGCCCATAACCATGAAATTCTTTGTCCCGCTTCGTTGTAATAAACGCTCCGCCCTGATAATTCAGTTCGGTATCATAATAATTTTCAAACCGGAGAAGCAGAAAGGTTTTTCTGTTTTGAGACACTGACGTGTATCAGCCATTTTTTCTTTATCCGGAATCTTCAATTCGCATTCAATGGCATTATCCAGTGCATTTCCAAAAATACTGCAGATATCCATAACGTCCATAAAATCCAGCAAGGCTCCATCTGCAACGCAGGTAAAGGTTATGTTATTCTTTGCGCAATAAAGACTCTTGGTAGTCAGCACAGTATCTAGCACTTTATTTCCTGTTTTGTTCTGACTTTCATATTTCTTTATATCTGCTTCCATTTTATCCAGAAATTCTTCTCTTTTCCCAGGATCAGTTTCACTTCTTAACACAGCGATCTGATGCTTCAGATCATGATACTTATAATTGATCAGCTCAATGCTTTCTTTTGACTGCTTGTATTGCGCATACTGATTCTGAAGCACATTCTGTACCGCCTCCAGTTCTTTTCTCACCCGAAGCTCACAGCACTGTATCAAATGTGCATATAGAATTGCAATTCCTGCAACATCTACTATAGTACGGATATTCCCTATTTCAAAAGAATATCTGCCTGTAAATGGCGTGTTCACATTCACATAACTCATATTGCTGACAGCAAATACGGCAATACTGATCAGGAGTCCGGAAAAATATTCCCTTCTGGTGATTTCCATCTGTCCATCCTTTGGCATATGAATATGAAGAATTTTGTACAATATCACTGCAATCACACCATAGATCAGAAGAATTGCCATTCCCTGCTGCCACCAGGACATCCATGCTTCTTTCCCTGTATAACACAGGATCTGCCACCCGGCAGAAGCCATAAATTCAGCTGCTACAAAAGCAATCATTCCAAAATATGCCGCATCTGTCAGCCTGATCTCACAGCAGCAAAAAAGCAAAGCAACCATCAGAAAAACCGCAAATATCATACAGGGGATCCAAAAAATCAGTCTTACCCCACCGGTAGAAATCAGAAATACGCTCTGTATTCCAAATGCACCTGCCACAAGACAGCCTGTTACAGCCGGTGAAAATCTTTTTTTGAAAGGCAAAATAAAAATCAGACAAGCCATCCACTCTGCAAGTGCCGTATAAAGTCTTGGAATATCGGGCAGATAATATTCTGTCATTTTATCACCTCACCCCAATATCTGGTCAGGGCTTCCATGAAGACCTTTCTTCGTGCACGACTCAATGTCAGATTTTCTCCCTTCACCAAAGCACATCCATCCTGGATCCGTTCCACATGCTGGAGGTTGATCAGATATCCCTTATTTCCACGGCAGAAATTCATCTCCGAAAGCTTTTTCCTCCATCTCCTTCATTTTCCCCTGTTGTTTCATAGTTTCCCAGTATGGTATGAAGTATCAGAGTATGTCCCTGACTTTCAATATAATAAATATTTGCAACATTGATTCTGACCATACCGCCTTTCATATTCACCATGATAATCTTCGTTTCCCGCTTTTTCATCCGGCTGATAGCACGGTTAAGCCTCTGGGAAAATGCGAAATAGGACACCGGCTTCAGTACATAATCCAACGCATCCACTGCATATCCCCTGATCGCATATTGTGCCATATTCGTAATGAAAATGATCACAACCTCTGTGTCAATTTTGCGGATTTCTTCAGCTGCAGACATTCCGTCCATGAATTTCATTTCCACATCCATCAGAATAATATCGTACTGGGATTTATATTTATTTACAATCTGATCGCCGTCTGAATAGACTGTAATGTCAAACATCTCTTTGTTCTCTTCTTCATATTGATGCAGAAACTGCTGAAGCTGCTTTGCATACATTTCTTCGTCTTCCACAATTGCAATGCTGATCATGCCAGTCCTCCTTTTTTCCTGTTATTACGCCTCCTTTCATAATAAATAATTTTCCCTCACTCTGCAAGACAAAAATCATATAAAAAATCCCCCTTTTTTGCTCTGGAAATTTTACAGATTCCTTGCTCTGCTTATTCCAGATTTAAAAGGGGGACTTATGTCTCCAGATTACTGTTTAATTATTCGTTTACAGCCTGTTTTTTCTTTTTTCTCCAGCGTACAATTACAATTGTATCAACTACAATAAGAACAACTGCAAGAATCACGTCAATCATTACAAACAGTTTTGTCATATTGGTCATTCCGGTTGCCGGATTTCCATCTGCATAATATCCGCTGTTTGCTACTGTATAAAGGATATTTTTGCAAGCCTGACGCATTGCAAGAACTGCTGTTGCGCTCTCGTCTGTCAGTTTGTTGGACTCTGCACTGTTAAATCCAAGCATCAGATCATTTCCGTTTCTGATACAATGATCGGTGATCATGTAACCATAGGAACCGTCATAATCGGTTTCTACCATTCCAACGAATCCCCATTCTCCACGGAGCACGTTGTTCAAAAGCTCGTTGTTTGCACAGCTTGGTACTGTACCGATCCAGTTGAAGGAGGACATAACTGCCATTGCTTTTCCTTCAAAGCCCTTTGTTGCAAGCTCAAATGCTTTCAGATATCCTTCACGGATGGTCTGCTCAGAAGCAAATGTGAGAAGGAAGGAGCATCTGTTTGTTTCCTGATCATTTAATGCAAAATGCTTCATGTATGGATAAACACCCTTGGTGGCTGCTCCATTCATTTCATTTGCTGCCATGTATCCGGACAACAGACTTTCTTCTGAATAATACTCGAAGTTACGTCCTGCAAACGCTGTACGGTGGATGTTCATAGCCGGACCGTACCATCCGTAGTTGTCAGCATCTACATATTCCTGTCCCATAGAAACGCCGATTTCATTTGCAAGTTCTTTGTTCCAGGTCTGAGCCATAAGAACTTCAGATGGATAAGCAGTTCCAAATGCCTTTGTGATGAAGTTGTTTAATCCGGCAGGTCCGTCACAGTCAGATGTGGCAATTTTACCTACTGATTTGATTTCTGCGGTCTGCCATCCACCAACATTGATCAGAGTAGCCATATCTTCGAAGCAGAGCTGGTCTAACAGCTTATCCCAGTCTGCATCGTCATAATCTTTTCCGGTAAGGTCAGCAAGCTGAAGTCCGTTGTCTGCTCCCATTGCCGGCATTTCATCAGAATCATTGTTATATTTAGTTCCATCGTAAATGCCAAATACATTCTCTTCTACGGCTGCCCTTGTCTCGTCGCTCATTACATAAGCATCCTCTTCCGGCACACCGCATGCTTTGTCATAATTTGCAAAACCGTCCTCACGAGAAAGCTGCTCAAAGTCGCCTCTCGCATAATCCTCAAACTGGTTTGTTGCAACAGTTTTGTCGGAAGAACGACCATCTTTGCTGTAATCAATATCTTCATCAACGGTGAACTTCTCTTCACTAAGAACTGTATGAGAGTCTGAACGAAGAGAAATTGTGTATTCGCCAGCCTCTAAGATATAACCGCCTCCGGAGATCTTAATACCTTCAGAATCATAGGAAGCCATATCTTCTTTGTTGATGGTAAAGGATTTTGTCTGGGATTCTCCTGGCTCAATAGAATCTGTTTTCTCGAAAGCGATCAGGTTTGCTGCTGCTTTCTCGATTCCACCGTTTGTGTAAGGTGCTGTGTAATAAATTTCCACAACATCTTTTCCAGCAACAGAGCCTGTGTTCTCTACCGTTACATCAAAGGTGACGGTATCTCCGTTATCCTTGAAATTCTCAATCTGTTTGTCAAAGGTTGTGTAGCTGAGTCCATATCCAAATGGATACTGTACCATATCCTCATACTTGATAAGACCCTCTTCAGCTGCTGTTTCATAGAATTTATATCCTACATAGATTCCCTCTGCATAGTTTACAAATCCCATGCTTCCTTCGTAAGCCGGATCATTTGCTGCAATCTGCTCTTTCAGATCTTCTACGTTTGTATAAGCATTCAGGCCCATATTATTGTAGTATGGAGTCTCTGTCAGATCCTTTACAAAGGTATCTACTGTTTTTCCAGATGGGTTTACAGAACCATTGATGATCTCGCCCAGTGCTTCGAAGCCAGTTGCACCTGCTCCAGGAGCAAAGATAACCGCACCGATCTGCTCATATTTGTCTACCCAGTCCAGTTCCATTGCATTATTTGCGTTTACAACTACAATAACATTGTCAAACTGGGAGCATACTGTATCCAGCATATCTTCCTCTGTATTGGAAAGCTCGAGATAGCTTTCTCCCTCGTCGAAGTCATCATAGTCTCCATTGTTTGTGTAACTTCCTTTTACATATCCGTAATTGTCTGGGGAAACAGATACTTCTTCTGCTTTCTTTGCATAGCTTCCATCAATTACAGATTTCATGTCGGTTGGAAGGTCTGCACCCTCTCCGCCGGAACGTCCAATTACAACTACAGCTGTGTCAGAATACTCTTTTGCTTCGTCCATCAGGCTGTCTGTGTAATACTCCTTAGTCGGCTCAGGCAGTGTCCAGTCCTGCTGCGCCATGGCAATTGTAGGACGGTCAGCTCTGTAGTCAGTATACATCTTGGTAAGAGACTCGTTTGTCTCATATCCGGCATCCTTTAAGGACTGCAGGATACCGATTGCTGTGGAGGAATCAGAAGATCCTGATCCGGTTCCGCCAAACAGCGGGTTTGTAGAATCCCAGCCGAATACATTCAGTTTCTTTGTATCTGAGGAAAGAGGTAAAATACCATCGGTTTTTCAGTAACACCATTCCTTCTTCAGCAACCTTCTGAATGGTTGCACGGCTCTGGTCTGTAGTCTCTTGTGCAAGTACTACTTTCTTTGCGTTTAAAACACTTGATACGTTGTTGTACATCGGTCCGTAGCAGATTACATTTACAAGCACTGCAACAATTGCAATAAATGCAATGGCAGCCTGCCAGCGGATCACATGACGGAATCCCTTTTGGGCTTTATGAGCCACAACCATTACTACGATCATCACAACAAGTAAAGCAAGGATTGCGATAACATAGCCGATCAGCTTCTCAATATAGGATGTAAGGTCAGCCTGACTTACACCGAGACTGCTGAAAACCGGGCTCAGTAAGTTTACTAAAATCCTGATCATAATCATTTCCTCCCTTTGTTTACTTTGCAGGAGTATTTTATCAGATTTCAGCAGATTCTGCTGTATTTTACATAAACGGTTCATTTTTTTACATAAACGGTTCCTTTTTTTACATAAACGGTAGTTTTATGGCATTCGTTTTATTAATCCATTCGGAAACACTTGGTGTAAAAGTCAATAATCCGACCTGCTTTTTAAAATGTTCAGATTGGGACACTTTAAATTGCTACATCTTGTACATTAATTATCCTATTCTGGCAGGCTACTTTCCAAACAGAGCCGTCCCCACCCGATTAAGTCATTTGGCAACTTTTCCGATCCTTGCAAGGCTTTTGCACCACGACGGAGATAGGCTTTTAGTTTTTCGCCATAGAGGTAGGGATCTTTTCGGCGGGTGATTCCCCATTCCATAAGGAGGGCGGCTGCACCGGTAACGAAAGGCGTGGAAAAGGAAGTGCCAGTGAAGGATGCATAGCCTCCACCAGAGCGGGGAGCATAGATATCAACACCGGGAGCGACAAGGTCGGGTTTTGGATAGGGGAGGGCACGACAGCCGCGGCCAGAGAAATCAGCATAGGTATTTTGACGGGCGTCGTAGGCGCCGACGCTGATCACGCGTCTGGCAGTGGCAGGGATTGTGAGGGTTCCCTGAGGACGTGGAAGATAGAAGGCTGTGCCTGGGTTTAGCGTTTTGCCACCTGGAAGCCACAGGAAATATTCCCCGTTTTTTGATATTTCTTGCTGCTAAGATTATTTTCCACACACCGCTGTCTACATAGGGTCTTTTCCTATCCCGCGCCAGAAAATCCACATAAATCTCCTGCGTCACATGATATGGTGCCGGTTTTCCATAATAAATCAGAAGTTCCGTATTTCCCGCCTGCCAACGCTGGGCGCCCAGTGTTTCAAAAATGGGGCCAACACGCTCCCCGGCTGGATTTTCCAGATAGATTTCCATCTCATCTTCGTAATTTTTCCAAAGCTGCACATTCAAGGTTGGCTCAAAGGCACCAACTCAAGTTCAATTTCCTGGATTTCACCTGGCGAAAGCTTTCCTCCGGTATGCAGAGCATCATTTCCATTGTTGCCCATTCCTACACAAATCACATTTTTTCCCCATACCGGACACATTGTCCAGATAAGTTTCCAGCAGAGAATCGCCTCTGTGTGAGCCATAATTATTTTCCAAAGCTTAAATTGAGCGCGATTGGTCTTCCAAGCCGTATAGCCTGCCGAACCAGATAATCTACACCTTTGACATCGCTCTGTAGTTCTTGGAAAAGAGTCCTGTCTTGGAATACCCATTTTCACAACCAGAAGGTCACTTTCATATGCCACACCCCGGTTCACTGCCCCAACGGGAAAAATCGCTGCCAGCTGCCACTCCAAGCACAGCGGTTCCATGACCGCTTACATCTTCAGACGGAACAAGGCGCCGCCCTCCTGCACAGAGAGGGACAACGCCTCATTGATTTCCTCGTTAGTATATTCAGTTCCTGTTGCATAGCCTTCCGGGGGATTGCCGGGAATGCTCTGATCCCACAAACGCAATATCCTGGACTTTCCATCTGCTGTGAGCAAATGCAGGATGGCGGTAATCCACACCGGAATCCACAATTCCGATTAACACACCGCGCCCTGTCAGCTGCAGATTTCCCGGTTCATCGCGCTGTACCTGGGTAATACAGCTTGCCTCTTTGGAAAACAAGTCTTCGAAATACAGACGGGTGGGCTTTTCTATAAATTCTATCTGTGGTCGCCTGGAATATTCATCCAGTATACTTTCAGGAAGTGTCACAATAGCGTACCCACCAAGGAGAGGAACCACAGAGATTTCGTCTCCGCCTAGCAATGTCTCAACGGAGTCCCCAGCATTTCTCACACCATATTTCATTCCGTCAAAAGCTTCCTCATTGGCAATCCCCATTCCACTATACTTCACAATAATTTCCCATTTTCGTGTCTGTTTCTCATATCCCACATTCAGATTCCGGGATTTCTCTCTTTCCTCTTCTGTAGCATCCAGCGCAAGGTTCAAAAGATTATCCAGCTTCTGATCTGGCATATTTCCTCCATTTTGCAGCGTATGCATACTTTAGAATATACTTATCTTTAATTTACGCCAACTCATTTTAAATAATTCCTCAGCCTTCTTATTACATTGTAAAGCGGACATTCCAGGTCCGCTTCGCTACTTGCTCATGAACGCAGTCGCTTCGCGATCTGTCAGTGGGAGCTGAAGGCTCCCACTGACAGAAGCATCCTCCTCACCCGCCGCTTAGTGCTCCGCGCACTTGAAGCGGAGAAATGCTTATCTGCGTTCAAATACCAGTTATTTTTCCTCTACTTTCACCCTTTTTCAGCAGAAAAACCATCACCAGCAGCACCACTGGGAAAATCAAGCCTACGCCCATACCCACGCGGATATTATCTCCGGCATTCTGGGTGACACGGCCGACAATTCCAGGGCCTATGCTGCCCCCAAAGGTCTCCTGCCATAGCAAGAAGGGCGAACATGGCAGTTCCGCCTGCTGGAAATTTCTGAGAGGAAATACTAATAGTGCCAGGCCACATAATTCCAACGGAAAATCCGCAAACAATACAGCCGATCAGTCCTGCTGCCGGATTGGAGGACAGAGAAGCAAGAAGATAGCAGAATACGCATAAAATTCCGGATCCAGCCATAAATTTCGTCAAGTCCATTTTATCTCCGTATTTTCCAAAGATCACACGACTGATTCCCATCGTAATAGCAAACATACAGGGACCAGCCAGGTCTCCGATGGTCTTGGACAGTCCAAGTGCCGCCTCTGCATAGGCAGATGCCCACTGGGACATGGACAGCTCTGATGCCCCTGAACACACCATCAGACACACGGCAATCCAGAATACAGGCTTACGAAACAGTTCCCTGATCTTCATGCCTTCCCCTTCATCCACCAGATGTTCGATGGGACAGGTGGCAAAGTTGTAAACATTAACGGCCGGAACGATTGCCCACAAAACTGCCAGCCACTTCCAGCTGTCCATTCCGAAAACTGCGAAAAACAGGGTGGAAACAGCAATGGTTCCCACAGAGCCCAGCAGTAGAAGGAATGAAGAAGACTCATGGTCGCCTCTTTGTTTTCGAAAGGACATGCTTCCACAATCGGACTGCAAAGCACTTCAATCAGTCCGCTTCCAACAGCATAAACAATAACACTGATGATGATTCCCACAAAAGGATCTGGCAAAAGCTCCGGAAGAAATGCCAGCCCCACCAGTCCTAAAGCGGAACTGATCTCAGAGGTCACAATGCACACGCGATATCCGATTTTGTCCACAAATCGGGCACAAAACAAATCAACCAGCAGCTGGGTAAAGAAAAAGCAGGTGGAGATCAGTGCAATATTTCCAAGGGAAATATGATAATCTGTGTGAAATTTCAGAAACAGCAAAGGTGCAAAATTTGCTGCTATAGCCTGGGTGATAAAGCCCATATAACAGGCTCGTTTGGTTTTCTGGTAATTTAGCATGATTGGTTCTCCTTTTTTTCCTTCTTTAAAAAAGGATTTTTGTCTTATTGGATTATATTATATTTGATTGTGTTTTTCATTGGATTATTATGATTTTTATTGTATAATATCATAAAAACAATAATTTTCTATTTTTCGGGGCACTTCCCAGAGCGTGTTCGAAAAAGGTTTTCTGCAAAATATACCGCAAAGTGAATCGAGCAGATTGCGGGAATGATTTTCAAACAGGCTCCCTGTCCCGATTTGAGGATAAACAAGACATGAAAGAAACCAACGTATATACCAAAATTATTACCGACGAAAATTTAATGGAAACTCTTCCACACGGAAGCCAGGACTATCCCTTTCGCTACTATTATGAGCATTTAGCCCAGTTTGATTTTAACTGCATAGACTGGCACTGGCATACAGAGCTGGAATTTGTGTATGTTCAATCAGGAACCGTAACTGCCTGGGTTGGGGAAAAGCAACTGGAGCTGCCATCTGACAGCGGCATTTTTATTAATTCCAAATTCCTTCACCGTTTTTCCTCTCCTGTGGATGCTGTCATCCCAAACTTTCTCTGCATGCCCTCTTTCCTTGCAGCTACAGACAGCTATATTTACCAGAATTATGTGAAGCCTATCATTTCTTCGAATATTCCTTTTTGGATTTTTCGCAGGGAGATTTCCTGGCAGACCAAAGTTCTTGATCTTATGAAGCAGATTATTTCTGCGCAGACTTCCGGTTCTTCCTGCCATCTTCTGACCTCTGCCCTTATGCAGCAGCTCTGGCTGGAAATATACAAGCATACAGACCTTTCCACTACACCGGAAATCACAGGACAGTTCTCAGTAAACCGCGCAAGACTCCAGCTGATGATGCAGTTTATTCACGAAAATTACAGAAGAAATCTTTCCCTGGATGAGATTGCTGCACAGTCTATGATCAGCAAAAGCTCTGCCTTAAATCTTTTTCGGAGCTATCTTCACATCACGCCGGTTAACTATCTAATAAACTATCGGCTGAAACAGGCTGCCCTCCTACTCTCCCATACAGAGAAAAAAAGTCAGCACCATTTCAGCCGAAACCGGTTTTCGCAATGTAGATATTTTTGCAGAGCCATTCAAAAACACTACCAGGTGACACCTGGGGAATATCGGAAAGAAAAGTGGGATAAATAGCTGTTATTTGTATTTTTACATTCCGCATTCAGTGCATTTACAACAGCTTCATACATCGGTTTCGCCTGTGGAGCAGCCCCAAGCAGTTCTGCCAGTGTCATTCCATAAGCGAATTGGATCATCGGGCCTTCCAGCATTCCCGGTGCCATCTGATTGAACATCTCGACTGCGAGCGGTTCAGCAACGATTTCACCAAGTGTGCTGTCCATGCTGAATCTTTCTACTGCGAGACATGTCTCTGTTGCATATTCATAATCATATACACCGGAACCAACTTCATGCGTTTCCTCTTTCTCCGGAAGGACGATCACTGCTGTTGTATTTGCCGGAACTTCTACATGCACATGAATCTTTCCATTCTTACAGGATGTATGAGCCACAATTTTTCCATAAACAGATTCAAATTCTGTCCCCCACTCTTCAATACCTTTCACGAACATTGGTTTCACCTGGAATCTCTTATACCCCGGCTCTAATTGAGATAATCCGGCAACCTTGCGGTACATCCAGTCTCCTACAGAACCATATGCATAATGATTCAGAGAGTTCATTCCTGACTCATCAAATGTTCCGTCTGGTTTGATGGAATTCCAACGCTCCCAGATCGTTGTAGCTCCCATGTTTACTGCATAAAGCCAGGATGGATAATCCTCTTTCATAAAGAGTGTTGCCGCCATCTCATGTGCTCCATTTTCAGAAAGGGTATGACAGATATAAGGTGTTCCAACGAATCCTGTAGCCAGGTGATTTTTGTGGTTTCCAATATTTGTAAGCAGAGTATTCAAGATACGTTTTCTGTCTTTTTCTCTTGCAAGATTAAAGTATAGGGAAATGATAGCACCTGTCTGTGTTTCACTTACAATACGTCCTGTCTCTGTATAATATTCTCGCTGGAATGCATCCAAAATTTTTTCATAAAGATCCGCATACTTTTTCGCTTCTTCGTCTTTTCCCAGCACCTCTGCTGTTTGCTTCACAAGATCTGTTACATACAGATAGTAAGCATTTGCAATCATATATTTGTCTGTTGCTCCGGTTCTGTCCGCGCTCTCTTCTTTGTCCAGTGCAAGCCAGTCTCCGTACTGGAATCCACTTTGCCAGAGACCATTTTCGCCACAGTTGTTCTTAATATAATCTACCCACTCATGCATACATTTCCAGTTTTCTTCCAGAATGCCTTTGTCACCATAGATCTGATAAACCACCCACGGAACGATAACTGCTACGTCACTCCATGCAGAAGAACTGTACTGACCGAGAATGTCCGGGATAACATGGGGCACACCTTTTTCAAGTGAGGATTCTGCAGCCACATCACGCATCCATTTTGTGTAAAATAATGCAGTATTCCTGTTAAATGCTGCTGTCCAGGAAAATACCTGTGCATCTCCTGTCCATCCAAGGCGCTCATCACGCTGCGGACAATCTGTAGGAATATCAAGAAAGTTATCTCGCTGACTCCATGTAATATTGCTCTGTAACTGATTTACTTTCTGATTAGAGCAATTAAAATCACCTGTTTTTTCCATATCAGAATGTGTCACACAGGCAACGAACTGATCTGCCGTAAATTCTTTCATTCCTTCCACACAGATATAGCGAAAGCCGTGGAAGGTAAAATGTGGACGGAAAATCTGCTTCTCTCCGTTGCAGATAAAGGTATCAATTGATTTTGCCTGACGAAGTGTCTCCGGATAAAAGTTTCCGTCTTTATCCAGAACTTCCGCATGACGAATTACGATCTTCTGACCTTTCTTGCCTTTCACATGCAGCTCCACAACACCTGTGATAATCTGCCCGAAATCAACCAGTCTCTCACCCTTTGGTGTTGTGATCAGTTCTTTTCCGGAAATTCTTTCAGTGATACGGACAGGCTCGTTTTCCTGTGCAGTCAGAACTGTTTTGTCAAATTCTTTCACAAGGACTTTCCCCTCTGCAAGCTCCGGCTCATCCGTGTCGATTGTCTCACCCATGTAAATTTCACTGTAACGGATTTCCCCTGTTTTTACAGACCATGTTTCATCGGTAGCAATTACATCTTTACCTCCATCTTCATATTCCACATGAAGCTCCGCAAATGCTCCCACCTTTGTGCCATACTGATTTGGCTGGCAATAGAAGCCCAGGATTCCCTTATACCAGCCGTTTCCAACTGTGATCTCAATTTTATTATCTGTGGCAAGCAGCTCTGTCACATCATAAATCTGATACTGCAATCTGTTATGATAGCTTGTCCAGCCCGGTGCCATACGATAATCACCTACGGTCTGTCCATTCAGAGATGCCTCATATACTCCATGTGCAGTTGCATACAGGCGGGCTTTCTTTACCTTTTTCTCAAGTGTAAATATTTTTCCAAATACCGGGCAGGCTGTCTCCTCTTCCGGGAAATCACTTGTGATCATCTGCGCTTTAAACTCTGTATTGTCAAAAATTTCCTGTCTCAAATGTACCTTCAACAGATTCTGTATTTCCATGATTGTCTGCAACAGATACCTGCACAGTATACAGTGTTTCTGAAGCCAGTGCTTCACCTTCATAAGAAATCAAAACAGACTGGTCCGATACTTTTTTCCCACTGTTCCATACAAGCTTTCCATTTTCATCTGTCACATGAATTTCATATACAGTCTGTAAAGTATCCTTCTCCTGTGACTCCATTTTCCATGAAAATCTGGGTGCCTTAGCAGTAAGTCCCATTGGGTTTTCTCTGTATTCTGTTCTAAGATCGTATAATCTCATTTTATTTCCTCCATTCATGAATCCACAAAAGGACAGAACCATCTTGTAAGCCCCGTCCT
>ENA-OPYU01000372-OPYU01000372.1-human-gut-metagenome-genome-assembly--contig:-NODE-372-length-18188-cov-3.033221_pt1 | contig 18188 bp, 28 predicted proteins | sample MGYA00242637_ERZ504482 | MGnify/ENA primary metagenome ERZ504482 (study PRJEB26092, sample SAMD00036237) | human gut metagenome | host: Homo sapiens | study: EMG produced TPA metagenomics assembly of... | reverse complement strand
GTTATAAGCTCCAAGGGCAGAAGACATTGCCTTCTGGAATAAATGGCATCCTCCTTTTTTAGCGGAAAACAGAGCCGGAACACAATAATACTCCTTCATGTGCAAATGTCCGTTTTTTAGCACATAAAAGATAGCGCTGATTTTTCTACCGGCATCAGCAGCTCTTCGATACAGTCTGCAAAGGCATGCTTTTTCCCTTGCAGTCCCGCCTGACAGATCAACACTGTAGAAAATTCCGGTATCTTCTGCTGTACGAACCTGACAGGTGAGGTGACGATACCCTTTTTCTGCTAAAGCCTTTAAAATGCCTCTTCCCATACTGTGCAGGCGTTTTAAGGGACTGATTCTGGCAATCATCTTTCCCCCAAGACAGAGTACCGCCATTCCGATGAAAAGACTGATACCGGTAAACAGCAGGTTCTGCGCAGAACTGCTTAACTGCCATCTGGTCCGCATGAGAATATTTCCCATTTGTGCAACCATCAGAAATGCCACATATCCCATAGCATAGAAAAAATAAGAGGCGGTTTTTAACGGGGATTTCTCCATGGTACAGGTTTCTGTGTTTTCCATTTTTTCGGATAAGCATACTGCCTTTTGCCACTGTTCCCATAGCTTGTCACGCTCCCTGGATTTCTGTATCATAGCCTCATTGATTTCCTGAATATTCTTTCGGTTAAAGGGTTCACGGATAAGGTTTAACCGTTCCATACCGTTTTCTATGGAAGCACCGTCATAGCTTACGCCACAAAAGCCTTCCATGCGTCGCTTCAGTACCTGGAAATCCTGAGAAAGTTCCAGAGGTTTTTGTCCCGGCAAGGCAGACCAGATGCCAGATATTACTGGTTTTATGAGGATTTCCCTGTATGGTGCGGATGGCTCTGCCACGCATCTGATTGCTTAACACATAAGAACCCACAAAGCTGGCCAGAATCAGAGCATTGATGCAGGGAGAATCCCAGCCTTCTCCAAGCAAAGATTTGGTTCCAATGAGAATCTCAATTTCGCCCCGTTCAAAAAGCTCAGTCATGATTTTCATATAGTTCTGGATATTTCCCTGAACAGGGATTTCACTATAACCAAGAGAATTTCCTGCAATGTCATACAGGGGCTTTGCCTTTAACAGCTCTTTCATATTGGAATCCCCAAGAGCATGTTTGAAAGACTCTATGGTAGAATCCGGAAGCAGAAGCAGACTGCCGCAGAGAACACCTAGTTTCCAGACTTCTGCTTCTCTTCGCAAAAGTTCAAAAATTGGGAAGGACGCCAATGGAATCTACAGGCTTTTCCGGATTTCCCAGTATACTTCTTTGTTCCTTTCGGATATAATCTGTAAGAACCAGCATACGCAGTTCTTTTCCCATGGAATGATATTCCTGGCAGGCAATTTCCCGGATACTTTGCAGCTTTCCGGTGCTGTTAATAAGAGTTTTCTCTATTTTATCGTTCAGAAGAAAAATTGTACCTGTTTCCGTTCCAGTAAGCCATAGGACTTCAAACGTTTCATAAGCTGTTCTCTGTATGTATTGTCACAGGTATAGCTTTGGGCATCTTCGTATAAAAATCCCTGGAGAAAATATTCCATCCATTTCTCACTCATGTCTGGAAGCTGGGTGATACCTAAAACATTCATCCACTCCGGGGGAAAAGGAAATGCCCTCTGCCTGGCAGTAAATCAAAAGCCCGGACAAATAGCCAGGGTTTTCCAGCATTTTGTCAAACCAGTTTTTATAATCCCAAAGTGCCGGATGGGAAGCTGCCACTTTTGATAAGCTCAGGATCTTCCATGAGCCAGAGCATTATATCCCGGCCTTTTTTTTGAGAAATGCATTTAGCTGCTGTTCTTCTTCCCTGGAAGGGTAATTAAAATAAACATAATCCTGATGAGGGCACAGACTTCCTTCTTTTACCAGTTCCGGAACGGAAATTTCTTCATCCACAGGACCGCACACCTTGCAATAGCGTTCCCACTGGGCAGGGGTTGCATCATAAGGGGGCGTTGCAGTAAGAGAAATAACCAGAACATCTCCCATTTCTTTCAGAAAAGTTTCCAGGGGCCTTTCCACCACTGATTTTTTCAGATGGTGACATTCATCCAGACAAATCACCTGGATTCCGGCTTTTTTACGGTTTCTAACAAATCAAAAGAAGAAAAGTCCACTTCCTCTGTTTCCAGAGTATCTTCTTCTTCCTCTGTACCCTGATACTTGGTCATGCCGCAAAAAAGGGTCTGATACGTAATGGAAGTAATCAGTTTTGGGTGGCAGATATCATTGGATAAATACGTTTCCGGCGAAAGGCCATCTTCTAAAAAGGCTGTCTGAATTCGCTCTAACCATTGCTGGCGTATGACAATTCTTGGAGATAAAATCAGACAGGGAAGTCCGCTGCGCCGGATGAGCTCAATCCCAAGGGTGGTTTTTCCGGCGCCTGGGGCAGCCACAATGTGTATTTTTTTATCGTCCAGATACCTTTGGGCAGATTCCAGAACCCGTGCCTGATAGGTGCGCCAGGTTCCATGGAAAGAGAGAATGGAATCATATACATTCATACTAGAATCCTCTACTTGTTTTTCTTTTTATCATACCACACTTTTTACTGGCTGACAGCCCATAAGTTATTAATTTGATATTCCAGTGTTTCATAATCCCACAGTTGTTCACTGCGTTTTGTGCTGTTTGGGTCACGTACCTGAATTTTGCCATCTTCTGTTCCCACCAGCAAAATAAAATGTCCGGTCGTGGTAAAATCACCGGGTCTCATACTGCAGATAATAGGCATGCCAGACTCCAAAGCCTGAAAAACAGAATCTCTGGACAGTGGAAGCTCCTGGCTGAACAGTCCGAAATGCTGGATGCCCTCACTGATTAGTGACCAACTGGTCCCTGAACCTGGAACATAGTAGCCATTTTCCTGAGCATAAGAGGCAACCGTGTAAGGGGTAATGGAATCCTCACCGGTCAGTCCGGCAACTGCCATGGAAATGACAGTAGGAGCGCATCCGCTTACTGCCACACAGCTTGTTCCGTAGTCTCCATATCCCCAGCGCTCATCCCACTGAAGCAGCAGGGGATACTCTCCTTTCTTCACATCTCCAATAGAATCTGCAAAGACCTGTCCCTTTTTCTCTGGATACCCTTCTACAAAATCCAGCATATCCGGATTTCTGGAAAGCATATCTAAAAGCTCCTGGGGATAGGTATCGGTTTCCTTTAGAAGCTTGGAAGCCTTTGCCTTTTTGGCATTTGTCTGGCAGGAGGTTACACTGCTGCTGAACAGGGTAACAAGCAGAAAGATACCGTATACTGCTGTGAAAAATAAAATCATACCAACTAAAAGAGAGATTCTTCTTTTCCTTCTTCTTCGTCTTGCGTTTCTCAAAATAAAACACCATCCTTTTCTTTTTGCTGTTCTGGCTCTTACTATAGCAAAAGAAAAAAGAATGGTGTTTAAGGTTTCATTGTGAAATTCCTAAGAATTTATTAAGGTTTTATGGAGCTTCTACAGGAAGTCTTACCTGGAAGGTGGTTTTCTCTTCCTGACTTTTGGCAGAAATGCTGCCTTTATGTAATTCTACAATTTCCCTGGCAATGGCAAGCCCAAGGCCTGCGCCTCCGGTATTACTTCTTCTGGCTTCATCCAGCCGGAAAAACTTTTCAAAAAATCAAATCCAGCTTCTGCTTTGGAATGGTTTTTGCCATGGTTTTCAAAATGAAATCACAGCCATGCCCTGTTCAAAATAGCCATGGATGACAATGACGCTGCTTTCGTAGCTGTATGCCACTGCATTTTTGCAAAATATTATTAAAGACTCTTGCCAGTTTATCTCCGTCTCCGTATACTGCCAGGGTTTCGTCTACCTGAAGATCAACGGTATTTCCATGGGCCGATAAGACGGGATAAAACTCTTCCGCCATCTGCATAAGCATATAAGCCAGATCCAGGTGCTCCTTTTCTAAGACCATATGGTGCAGATTGAACTGGGTAATTTCAAAAATTGAGCAATTAAATTTTCCAGGCGTTCTGCTTTGGTAAGCGCTATATGGATGTACTTTTCCTTTTGCGCTTCCGGCATATCCGGCGCCTCATCCAAAAGACTTAAATATCCCATGACGGAAGTAAGGGGAGTTTTTAAATCATGTGCCAGGTAGGTAATTAAATCACTTTTTCTTTGCGATTCTTCTTTTAAAATCTGTTCCTGCCTTTGCATATCGGTTTTCATCTGGAGCATCTGTGCGCCGATTTCCCGGCAATTTTTCGGAAATGCTATTTCCATCTCTAAATCATGCTTCCGGTAATTCTGAATCATATCGTTCAGGGAGGAAATGGTTTTCGCTTCCTTTATCCTTCCGTATACATACATGAAAATCAAAACCAGAAAAACAACAAAAATCACAGCAACAATAAGAAAGAAAAGCAAAAAAGCTTTTTAAAGCATACCAGTCAACCTGATCATAAAATACAGTTGCCTGTCTGGAGTCGTCATAAACCTCCTGGGTCATGATAAAGGTTTCTGCAAACCAGTCCCGGAAGAAGCCATTTACTCCATAGTCCATAAAAAGATAAAACAGATAGGCAAGTACGCCGGTGATTCCAAGGACAATCAAAAAAATTCCGCAGCAAGTGATGCTTAGTTTTCAATTTTATAACCACACCCCCATACTGTTTTAATGTATTTCGGTTTTTCAAAGGAATCCTGCATTTTTTCTCTTAAATGCCGGATGTGAACCGTAATGGTGTTGTTATTTTTGCTGTAGTATTCGTCTTTCCAGATTTGATGGAACAATTCTTCAGAGCTGACCACACTGCCCTTTTTTTCGCACAAAATTGCCAGAATTTCAAATTCTGTGGGAGTCAGGGATAAGGGTTTTTCGTTTAGCGTACATTCGTGGGTTTTTCCGGTTTAACACCAGACCATGATGAATAAAAATATCCTGGTTTTGCTCTGCTCCCACATTGTAGCGGGTATACCGGCGAAGCTGCGCCTTTACTCTTGCCACCAGCTCCAGTGGAAGAAAAGGCTTTGTAAGATAATCATCTGCTCCAAGCATCAAACCATTGATTTTGTCCAGTTCTGTACTTTTGGCAGTAAGCATGATAATGGGATAATTATACTGTTCCCGGATTATCTGGCACAGCTTTAACCCATCAATTTCCGGCATCATAATATCTAAAATTGCCAGATCAATGGACTGGGTATGAATACACTCCAGGGCTTCCGTAGAGGAATAATATTTTAAAAACAGAAAATCCCTCATTTTCCAGATAGAGCGTTACCAGATCCGCAATTTCCTTTTCATCATCTACAATTAATATCTGTTCCTTCATAATTCTTCACCAAATCGTTACTCTGGCAGAGCAGCCAGCAGCTCTCCCACTGTTTTTCCAAGAATCGGATGACGCTTATAAGAGGCAATTTCCGCCAAAGGTTTCAGCACAAAGTTTCTCTTGTGCATTTCTATATGCGGGATAATTAAATCCTCTGTTTCCAGAACCTCATTGTCATACAGAAGAATGTCCAGATCCAAAGTTCTGGGTCCCCAGTGAATCAGACGTTCCCTGTGAGCAGCCTGTTCGATTTCGTGCAGCAGGTCTAACAGCTCTTGTGGAGACAGCAGAGTATCAAGAGCAAGACAGGCGTTTAAAAAATCGTCCTGCTCTACTCCCCCATAAGGTTCTGTTACCAGATAAGAAGACACCTTCTGCACCCGGCATTGAGGATGTTCATGAAGAGCCTTTACCGCCTGGTCTAAATACGCCTTCTTATCACCAAGATTGGAGCCAAGGGCAATATAGGACCTGTGCCAAAAACGGGAAATCTTTACTGATACGGTTTCCAAAGGCAGTCCAACAGGCGCCCAGGGCTTTTCAAGCTCTAGGGTGACACCTTTTAAAAGGGGATAATGAAGGAGCAAGGCAGTTGCCAAATCCTCTGCAGCAGCTTCAATGAGCTTGCGGGTATGTGTTTTGGTATACTCTGTTATAAACTGGCTAACTTCTCCATAATGAATGGATTCTTCCAGACAATCACTTTTCCCTGCTTTTCTGGTATCCGTATACATGGTAAGAGAAAACAGGAACTTTTGCCCCAGATTGGTTTCTTCCTGAAAAACTCCGTGGTTGGCAAAGACTTCCAGATTCTGAATACGGATTTCATCATACTGTTTCATCATACATTACCTCTCTTAAATAGCCTGTGTCATGCGGATAGCACGCAGATTTTCCTTGACATCGTGAACACGGACAAAAGCAGCTTTCATTTTCTACACCAAGAACAGTAGTTACCACAGTTCCCTCTACACGCTGGTCAGAAGGCAAATCTAATGCAGTTCCAATGACTGATTTTCTGGAGGTTGCCAGAAGAACCGGATATCCCAGTTCTGCCAGGCGTTCCAGATGATGGATGATAATCAGGTTGTGTTCATAAGTTTTCCCGAATCCTACGCCTGGGTCTAAGATGATTTGTTCGTCTTTAATTCCCGCTTTTTTGGCAATGGCAAGAGATTCCCTCATGTCTGCACAGAAATCATCCAGAAAGTTGTTATATTCTGCTTTTTCCCGATTATGCATCAGACAGCAGGGAACCTGATATCTGGCAATCAGTTCTGCCACTTTATAGTCATATTTCAGTCCCCAGATATCGTTGACGAAATCAGCGCCTGCCTTTAGCGCAGCCTCTACAACCTCTCCTTTATAGCTGTCAATGGATACCGGAATATCAAATTCTTTTTTCAATCATTTCAATCACCGGAACAACACGCTGGATTTCTTCTTCAATGGAAATCTGTACATGGCCAGGTCTGGTAGATTCGCCGCCCACATCAATGATGGAAGTGCCCTGGTCAATCATATCTGCCACATGCTGTCTTGCCTTTTCCATACTATTCCATTTTCCACCATCAGAGAAGGAATCCGGTGTTACATTTAAAATTCCCATAATATAGCAGTCATGCTCTACGTCAAACATGCGGTTTCCGATTTTCATCATTGTATTTTCCTCCTATACGGTAAGTTTCAGATTCTTCTTTTCTTCATTCCAGTTGCAGGCATTTCTTGCAGAACAGAACAGACAGGCACGGGAAGCCTTATCTGCCCGGTAAATCAGCCCTGAAAAAGAATCCAGGCTGCGGGTTTCCTTTATGCGGTGCTGCAAAATAGCGGATAATACTTCTTCCTGCTCTTTTTTGTTAAAGCCGCAATCGTCCATTATTTTTTCTGCAAGCATGGCGCTTCCTTTATCATGAGGAATCCCTTTCTCATACTGAAGGTGGCGTCCTATGTCATGGAGCAGCGCTGCTGCATAAATCAGTTCTTTTTCAATGCCAAGGTTCTTTTCCAGATTTTCAATCCAGGCCAGTCTTGCCACATCTAAAAAATTGCTGTGGATCATGCTTACAGAAAATCCTGTCCTGTTCCAGAGCCTGGATTTTCTCTACGCTTTCTTTCCAGCCTGGGTGATTGCAGATTGCATGGATTCGTTCCATCCTAGCTTCTCCTTTCCAGCATGCGGTAGAACTGATTCTGCAATTTTTCATCCTGGTCAAAAACACCTCTGGTCACAACGGTTACGGTTTTTGTTCCGGGCTTTTTTTATTCCACGCATAGTCATGCACATATGTTCTGCTTCAATGAGCACCATGACTCCATGTGGTTTTAATTCTTCCATAAACACATCTGCAATCTGGGCTGTAAGACGCTCCTGAAGCTGAAAACGTTTTGCAAAGACTTCTACAGTTCTTGCAATTTTACTAAGTCCCACTACTTCTCCGTTTGGAATATAGGCAACGGCTGCGTTTCCGTAAAAAAGGAAGCATATGGTGTTCGCAGAAGGAATAAAAATGAATATCCTTTTCCAGCACCATATCATTATTATCTACATGAAATCGTTTCTGTAAATGCTTTGCAGCACTGTCCGTATAGCCTGCTGCCAGTTCTTCGTACATTCTGGCAATTCTGTCCGGGGTCTCCAAAAGACCTTCTCTTTGAATGTCTTCTCCGATTCCATCTAAAATTAATCTTACGCCTTCTTTTATCTTTTCTTTATCCATGGTATTTCTCCTCTTTTTCTAATGCTTTTTCTGCCTCTCCCAAAAAAGAGAGGGAACCAAATATAATAATGGCATCATCTTTTTGTGCAAGATTTCTGGCTATATGAACAGCCTCCTGGATGCTGTCTGCTGCTTCCACAGAAGGATTAATCCCTGATACAGCTTCTTTTAACCGGTCAGCAGGCAGGGCTCTTGGATTATTCGGTGTTTGAACGGTAATAATGTGTTCTGCCAAAGGCGCGGTAAGACGGATGACTTCCTTATAGTCTTTATCCTGAAAAACTCCGAAAATATATATAACATTTTTCCCTTTAAAATACAAATTCAAAGAACGCTGCAGCTCTTTTGCTGCCCCTGGATTGTGGGCGCCATCTAAAATGACAGCAGGATTGGTGGCAAGCAGAGTAAAACGTCCCTTCCAGACCGCCTTTGCAAGTCCCTCATAGACCTGCCTGTCGGTAAGGGTAAATCCCAGTCTGCGAAGGGCATCCACAGCTTCCAGCGCCAGGGCCGCATTTGCAATCTGGTAGCTTCCTGCTAAAGCAATCACAGCCTGTTTCCAGGTTTTGTAGGAAAACTGCTGTTTTTGAATATCATAAACAACCTCTGTGATTTCCTCTGGATTTACGGTTTTCAGAATACATTCCTTCTCTTTACAAACTCTGGAAATGACCCTTGCAGCTTCCGGTTCCTGACAGGCAGAAACCACTGTTGTATGAGGCTTGATAATACCAGCTTTTTGTTCTGCAATTTTTTCCAGAGTATCTCCTAAAAATTCCATATGATCCATGCTAATAGAGGTAATTACTTCCATTACCGTTGTTTTAATCACATTGGTAGCATCCAAAGCGCCTCCAAGGCCGGTTTCCAATACTACGATATCACATTGCTTTTCCTTAAAATAAAGAAAAGACAGCGCAGTCTCCACCTCAAAGGCGGTTGGATTTCCTGCATGTTCTGCCTTCATTTCTTCTATGGCCTGGGCTATGGCAGTTACATGTCTGGCAAGGGATTCTTTTTCAATTTTTTCTTCATCTACTTGAATCCGTTCGCGATAAGAAAACAGAGTTGGCGATATGTATCGTCCTGTCCGGTATCCCGCATTGGACAATATCGTAGAAAGATATGCCAGTACAGATCCTTTTCCATTGGTTCCGGAAATGTGGATGAAAGACAAATCATCCTGGGGATTACCAAGTCTGCAAAGCAGCTCTTTCATATTCTCCAAACCAAGTACACTTCCGTATTTGGAAATTTCATCCAAATATACTCTTGCTTCTGCGTAATTCATAATGCTCCTATCCGAGACGGTTATTCCACCTCATAATTTTGTTCCGCATTATTATAGTCCTTTTTTGCTGTTATCACAATGGTTTCGCGCAAATTTTCCTTTAAACCTATCCTTTAAATTGTCCATTGTCCTGGAATAATGATAGTTCTTCTGTCTTAAATACATAATAACCTTCGTAATAATAGCTGTGGTCAATTCCTTTCATGTAAATTTCTCTGTCAAAAATATGGCTGGTCAGCGCGTTTTTCAAAAGATACTTAATTTCAATATCTTTAATAGGGCTTCTCTCCATGGCAAGCAGATAATCCTCTTTATCTACCTTGCTCCAGTCAATGACATAGCCAATTTCTTTCTTGAGCATTAAGTCAAGCCATATTCTTGTACTTCTTCCGTTCCCTTCTCTAAAAGGATGCGCTACATTCATTTCCACATATTTTTCGATGATTTCATCAAAAGTTGACTGCGGCATTTTATCAATACTTTGAAGCGCCGCTTCCAAATACATCAGTGGTGCAAAGCGAAAATTTCCTTTTGAAAGATTGACTTTTCGCAACTTACCGGCAAAATCATAAATTTCATCAAAAGATATTTATGAATCATGGCAAGACTTTTATAAGTTCCTGGCTCTAATTTTTCCAGAAATCCGCTCTCAAACATTTCCAATGCTTTTTGCTTGCTGATGCTTTCCTGTGTTCGAGCTAATTCTGTAGCATCTGTAATACCCAATTTATTTTCAAGCATAATTTTCCTCACATCCTTCCCGAAATTAAGATTGCACACTGTATCATCATTGTACCATACCACAACCACTAATCCAACTCTTTCTAAGAACCATTTTCCGCCTAAAACTCTTTCTTTTTCATAACGCCCAGACTGATTTTGGCGGAAATGAATACAAAAATGACAAATAAAACAAGTGCCATTGCCATAAGGATTCCCATAGGAAGCTGCGTGATCGTCTGATAAAAGGCTGTCTGAGTGAAATCTACAGTTAATACTTTATTTACCAGATAGACCAGTCCGATAATGCCGAAGAAAATAGCAAAGAGAACCATTCTGCCTTTTTCGCTTCCAAATTTTAACTGAATGGGAATCATGAGGCTTAAAAACAAAATCACAAAAACCAGAAATCCCATGAAAACCAGCAGATAATCCCCAGGCGTCATAGAACTTCCTTCTGCCTTTTCTGTGATGAGAAAAATTACAAAGGTTACAGCAAATCCGCCTACGCCAAAGGAAGCGCTCAGAAGATATTTTTCCAATACATAGGTCTGCCTGGATACAGGCAGCGCCATGAGAAATCCCATACTGTTATCCTGTTCATCATAAGTGATGGTAGACATGGTAACAATCAGAAGTAAGAAAGGCACATATCCCATCAAAAAAGCTGGCATCCACACCTGTAACAATCAGAACCAGAAACATAAGCGCCAGGGTAATGAGCAAAAGTTTACGCTGGATTTTTTATCAGTCTTAAATCTTTTATAAACAATCCTTTCATACTGCTTCTCCTTTCACCATCATGGCAATGACATCATCAATGTTTCCATTTTCCATAGTAATCTGGGGATAATTCTCCAGATAGAACTGTTTTTTCATTGGTGAGTATGCTATATCCGTAAGATTCTTTCCGTTTTCGCAGAAAATACTGTTTGTCAACAGTTTCATATTGCTCCCTGGTCATTTTTAAAAGTCCATATTGGCCTAACAGGGTATCCATATCTTCATGAAGGACAATACGCCCTTTATCAATCATATATAAATCATCGCACAAACCTTCCAGGTCTGTAGAAATGTGAGAACTAATGAGAATGGAGCGGGTATCATCTTCCTCCATATAGTCCCGGAGCATGTTCAGCAAGTCTTCTCTTGCCAGCACATCCAGACCGGCAGTTGGCTCATCCAGAAGTAAAAAACTGGGTTTGTGGGAAATAGCTGCCAGGATTTTTACTTTTTGCCTTCATACCAGTGGAAAAGTCCTTGATTTTTTTGTTGACAGGAAGCTGATAATGGTCGCAGGCTTTTAAAAATTCTGTTTTTTTCACATTTGTATACATGGCTTCCAGCACAGCGGCAATGTCTGTAAGGGTCAGATACGTGCTGAAACCGCTGTCTGATAAAACAACACCAATATGTTCCTTTTCCTGTCTGGTAAGGCTGTCAACATCCTTGCCAAACAACGTGATCATTCCGCTGTCTTTTCGGATTAATCCCAGAATGGATTTAAAAGTAGTGCTTTTTCCTGCGCCATTGGAACCAATCAGTCCGGTAATACATCCCTCTTCTACTTTCAGGGAACAATGTAACTGAAAGGAACCATAGGACTTTTTTTAAATCTTTTATTTCTAACATGTTTCATCCTCCATAATTAAAGAAAACAAGGCTTCAATTTCTGCATTTTTCATACCCAGGCGTTGGGCTTTTTGAATAACAGCTTCTAATTCGCTTTCAATCTCCCTCTTCTGCTGCTCCAGCTTTGCCTCCTGGTTGGCTGCTGCCACATAGGTTCCCTTGCCATGAACCGTAACGGTAAACCCTTCTTCCTCCAGGTTGTCATAGGCTTTTTTAACTGTTAAAGCGCTGATTTTCAGCTCCTTTGCAAGGGTCCGTACAGAGGGAAGGCTGTCATCTGCCTTTAATTCTTCATTTAAAATCATTGCTTTAATCTGCTCAATAAGCTGTTCGTAAATTGGTACCATAGATGAGTGGTTGATTATAATCTTCATTTCTATCCTCCTCTTGCAAACAGTATATAACAGTATATAACAGATGTCAACTGTTTTGTGCTGTTATATACTGTTTGTTATTGCGAAAAATTTGTATTTCTGGTCATTTTATTGGGAATCTAAGGAATAGAAAGAGGAAAAAAAGTCGGTAAAAATGCTGTGCCGGAAGAACAGTTTGGCTTTTTGCGTTAAAATTTGCACAATTTCCTATGGATTTTTTTATGAAAAAGGGTGTATGATAAACAATGTATATAAAAAACTGAAGGAGGAAAGCCTATGGAAGACATTATCAGTAAACTTGCAGAAATCGAAGCTGCTGCATCTCATATCATGGAAGATGTGTCTGAGCAAAAAAAAGAACTGGCACAGCAATATGACCAGGCCATGCGTGATTTCGACCAGGCTGTAGATGATGAAATTATGGCTAAGAACAGGGAAATACGGGACGAGCTGGAAATAGATATGAAAGCAAAGCTGGAAAAACAAAGATTTGATGCAGACCGTGTTTTGTGTCAAATGGAAACCTATTATAAAGAACGTCATGCAGAATTGGCAAAGCAAGTTTATGATAGAATATTAAGGATGTGATGGAAAATGGGAAGTCTGCTTTCTTACAGTGGCCTGTCTACCAAAATACGGGCCATGCAGAGCAAATTAATTGGTGAAAAGCAGTACCAGGAAATCGCACAAATGGATTCTGTGGTTCAAATCGTAGCTTATTTGAAGAAACAGCCGGGTTTTGCTAAATTATGGGCAGACCTGGATGAAAACAGTCTCCACAGAGGTGATGTAGAAAAACTGCTTGTCCATACCATACATCAGAATTTTACCAAATTGTATCGGTTTGCCAATCCGAGACAACGTACCTTTATGGCGTTGTATTTTAAAAGATATGAGATTTCTGTTTTAAAAGATTGCCTTAGAAAAGTTTTCGACCAGGGAAAGGCGGAGCTGGATTTATCCTTGTTTCAGGAGTTTTTGACCGCCATTCCAAGCTGGATCTGGAAAAAAATCAGCAGCTCTTCTACCATTGAAGAACTTGTGAATCACCTGCAGGGGTCAGAATATTATGAGCCACTGCGAAAACTGGGCAATGACTGTCAGCCGCGTATCTTTGATTATGGTATGGCTTTAGACCAGTATTATTTTGCAAATATCTGGTCTGTAAAAGAAAAACTGTTTCAGAAACGTGATTTAGAGGAAATTACCAGAGCCTATGGGAATAAATTTGATATGCTGAATCTTCAGTGGATTTACCGTTCCAAAAAATATTACCATATGGCACCAGCAGATACCTATGCTCTGCTGATTCCGGTACATTACCGGCTGTCCAAAAAAGAAATATCTGCTCTGGTGGAAGCTGTGGATGAAGAAGAAATTTCCGAAGGATTCTGGATACCACCTATTACAAAAAACAGCTTTCCGGAATTATCTCCGGAAAAACTGGAAGAGCTTTATAATCTGAATCTGAAAACTATTCTGGAAACAGAATCCAGAAAGTATCCTCACTCTGTGATTATGATTTATTCCTATTTTTATCACAAGGAGCATGAGGTGAATCGTCTGACTACAGCCGTAGAATGTGTCCGCTATGGACTTGCGCCGGCTCAGATTCTGGAGTATATTCACAAAACTTAACAACCGGAGGTGATTACATGATTGAGAAAATGGAAATTCTTAAGTATCACCGGCCCGAAATCGGACATTGACCGTGTGGTAAATGAATACTTATCCAAGTATGAAATCCACCTGGAAAATGCCATGACTCAGCTAAGCAAAGTACAGCATTTGTCTCCTTATATCCAGATTAATCCCTATAAGGAACTGTTGGCTAAAGTAAATGAGTTTGCCGGTTTACTGAAGAATCCAGGGGAAATTCCCTTGCAGGATATTTCTCTGGAGAACATTCAGCCTCTTGTTCAGTCTCTGGACGAGAAGCTCTCAAAAATCAATAAACGCTGTGAGGAACTAAGTGAGCAGCGCCTCTCTCTCCAGGAAGATTTAAAGAAAATCAAACCCTTTCTTACTCTCCCGGAAGATGTAGACAAATTGATTCATTATCGTTTTGTCCAGGCCCGTTTCGGACGGATACCGCTGGAATATTACGAAAAATTCAAAGAATATGTGTATGATAACCTGGATACCATGTTCTATCCCTGCCACCAGGATGATTATGTGTGGGGGATTTATTTTGTCCTGTGGACAAAAATGGAACAGGTGGATGCTGTATTCTCTTCCATGCATTTTGAGAGAATGTATTTGAAGAAGGACTACTATCATGGTACTCCACAGCAGATTTATGCAGAACTGGAAGCGCGCCTGGAAAATGTAAACCGGGAATATGCCCGGTGTGAGAACAAAATGCAGAAGCTTTTAGAAGGAGACGGTGCAATGATTCTTTCTGCACAGGCAGCTCTAAACGCCTTATCCAGAAACTTTGATGTGCGTAAGGTAGCTGCCTGTGTGAAAGAACACCAGGAAACCTTTTACATTCTCTGCGGCTGGATGAGTGAAAAGGATGCTTCGGCATTTATGAAAGAAATTGAAAATGATACAAAGCTATTCTGTATTATTGAAGATGACAACAATAAAATCAGCGGAACGCCGCCTACAAAGCTGAAAAAAGCCCCCAAAGATCTTCAAGCCTTTTGAAATGTATGTGAAAATGTACGGGCTGCCGGATTATCATGAAATAGACCCGACTATTTTCGTGGCGCTGACCTATTCCTTTATTTTCGGTGCTATGTTTGGAGATGTTGGACAGGGATTACTTCTGGCTATTGGTGGATTTTTGTTATACAGGATAAAACACATGAACCTGGCAGCAATCATTGGTACAGCCGGAATTTTTTCTACCTTTTTCGGATTTATGTTTGGAAGTATCTTTGGATTCGAGAATATTATAGAACCCATATGGCTGCATCCGACAGAAGCCATGACCCTGGTACCGGGACTTGGAAATATGAATACGGTTTTCGTGGTTGCCATTGTGTTTGGTATGTTTTTGATTCTGGTAACTATGATTTTCCACATTATTAATGCAGTCAGAAGCAGAGATTTAGAAAATACCTGGTTTGACCAGAATGCGGTGTGCGGTCTGGTGTTCTATGGCATGCTTACGGTTTCTGCCCTTTTGTTTTTAACCGGTCATGCCCTTCCCGCTGCAGTGGTTCTTGGAGTTATGTTTGGTGTGCCCCTGCTTTTGATTATGTTTAAGGAGCCAATCACCAGATTTTTTGACAAAACAGGGGACCAGTTTATAGAGGGGAAGCAAGCCTATGTTCCTGGTGCAGAGCTTTTTTGAACTGTTTGAAATCATGTTAAGCTTTTTGTCCAACACCCTTTCCTTTGTGCGTATCGGAGCGTTTGCAGTAAGCCACGCTGCCATGATGGGGGTTGTACTGATGCTGGCAGGCGCAGAAAGCGGAGGAAACATTAACTGGTTTATTATTGTGTTGGGAAACCTGTTTGTCTGCGCTATGGAAGGTCTGATTGTAGGAATCCAGGTACTGCGTCTGGAATACTATGAAATGTTCAGCCGTTTCTATAAGGGAAGCGGAAGGGAATTCCGTCCGTTTTTTCAAAATACAACCGTAAAAAAAGCAATCTCAAAATTTAGGAGGATTTTATTATGACACTTATGATTCAGATTACACTTGCAGCAGCATTAATTTTAAGTATTCTTGTTCCTTTTGGCGCATTTTTCCTGGGAGAAAAAAAGTAAAAAAATCGTTATAAACGTTTCCCTTGCATGCAACTGTTTCTTTTTCTTTGGAAGTCTTTTGATTGGTACGATTGTTATGTTCGGCGGTACTGTAAGCGCTCAGGCTGCCACTTCTGCTGATACTGCAGGTCTTGCAACTGGTCTTGGATACCTGGGTGCGGCTCTGGTAACCGGTCTTTCCGGAATTGGCTCCGGTATTGCAGTAGCAAGCTCTGCAAGCGCTGCCCTTGGCGCTATCAGCGAAGATGGCTCCCTGTTTGGTAAATCTATGATTTTCGTAGCCATGGCAGAAGGTATTGCCCTGTATGGTCTGATTATTTCCTTTATGATTCTGGGTAAACTGGGCTGATAACAGAAAAGGATGATAGTTCATGAAAATGTTTTAATCAGTGATAACATTGACACCTATACTGGTATGCGCCTTGCAGGTGTAGAGGGAGTGGTGGTGCATGAGCGGGAAGAACTTAGAAGAGCCCTTGAGGAAGCAGTGGAACATAAGGAATATGGAATTATCCTTCTCACAGAAAATTCGGCAAGGAATTTCCAGATATTATTGATGACATCCGCTTAAACCACCGTCTGCCACTTCTCATTGAAATTCCTGACCGTCATGGTACAGGCCGTGCCCCTGACTTCATTACTTCTTATGTAAATGAAGCCATTGGATTAAAATTATGACAGGAGGGTGATGCATATGACAACAGAAGAAAAGCTGCAGCACTTCTCAGAGGTTTCTATGGAAACAGCCAGAGAAGAGGCTGAAAAAAGCCATTACAGAATTCAGGTCTGCCCTGGATGCAGATTTGGAGCAGCATAAAAAAGAAAAACAGGCAGCATCAAAACAGCAGTTAAAAGCAGAAGCTGAAAATGCCGCCAGAGAAAATCAACAAAGCTCTTTCTGCAGAGCATCTCCATATTAAGAGAAAGCTCTCCAGAAAACAGCAGGAACTCAGGGAGCAATTATTTCTGGAAATCAAGGAACAGCTAATTGCATTTACAAAATCAGAAGAATATCCAGGATGGCTGGAAGACCGGATAAAAAAAGCCCTGAAAATTGCCGGGAGGATGAGGTTGAAATCAGCCTGTCCCTGGAGGATGCGGCACTCTTGCCCACCATTTTCGCAACATACAGGGATTACTCCTCTCCTTTCGGAAACCTCTTTTCTGGGAGGCATCCGGGCTGTAATTCCTCAAAAAAAATATTTTAATTGACTATACCCTTTTGACTTCTTTCCTGAATGAAAAAGAAAGTTTTAATTTCGATGGAGGGCTGACACATGAGTAAAACAGGTGTGATTTATGGAATCAATGGCCCGGTTATCTATCTGAAGGGCAATACAGGTTTTAAAATGTCCGAGATGGTTTATGTGGGACAGGAACATCTGGTAGGTGAAGTCATTTCTCTGAAAAAAGATGCCACTACGGTTCAGGTGTTTGAGGAAACCAGTGGTCTTCGTCCTGGAGAAACCGTAACAGCTACAGGAGATGCCATTTCTGTTACTCTGGGGCCTGGAATTCTGGATAATATTTTCGATGGAATTCAAAGACCTCTTTCTGTGATTGCAGAGCAGTCAGGAAAGTATATTTCCAGAGGTATGCAGGTGGATTCTCTGGATACAGAAAAGCTGTGGGATGTGCATATGACCATTACTCCGGGTATGGAAATTTATGGAGGTACTATTATTGCTGAAGTTCCGGAAACAGCATCTATTGTCCACAAATCCATGGTTCCGCCAAACCTTCATGGGGTGGTAAAAAGCGTGGTGCCGGACGGTAAGTATAATATTACAGAGACTCTGGCAATTCTGACTCTGGATAATGGAGAGGAATATCCTTTAAAACTGGCGCAAAAATGGCCCATCCGGATTCCACGTCCCACAAGCAAGCGCTTCCCTGCTTCCAAACCATTGGTTACAGGACAGCGTATTCTGGACACCCTCTTTCCTATTGCAAAAGGCGGAACTGCAGCAGTTCCGGGAGGATTTGGTACAGGAAAAACCATGACCCAGCACCAGATAGCAAAATGGTCCGATGCGGATATTATTATCTACATTGGATGTGGAGAACGTGGAAATGAAATGACCCAGGTTTTGGAAGATTTCTCAAAACTCCATGACCCAAAAACAGGTAATGCCCTTATGGCACGTACCTCACTTATTGCTAACACCTCCAATATGCCGGTGGCAGCCAGAGAGGCTTCCATTTATACAGGAATTACCATGGCAGAATATTACCGGGATATGGGCTATGACGTGGCAATTATGGCAGACTCCACCTCCCGCTGGGCAGAGGCACTTAGGGAATTGTCCGGACGTCTGGAAGAAATGCCTGCGGAAGAAGGATTCCCGGCTTATCTGGCTTCACGTTTGTCCGCTTTTTATGAGCGCGCGGGAATGATG
>ENA-OPYU01000371-OPYU01000371.1-human-gut-metagenome-genome-assembly--contig:-NODE-371-length-18194-cov-4.056899_pt1 | contig 18194 bp, 21 predicted proteins | sample MGYA00242637_ERZ504482 | MGnify/ENA primary metagenome ERZ504482 (study PRJEB26092, sample SAMD00036237) | human gut metagenome | host: Homo sapiens | study: EMG produced TPA metagenomics assembly of... | reverse complement strand
AAAATCATACAAACTCCTTTTCCTATATTCAAAAATTTCTGTCATTCTTTTGCACTGGTCTATCTTATTGATATAAAGATCACTGAGCTTATACGCTTTGGCAGGAGCTGCCCCACCTTCGATTGCTGCTCTTGTTGCCAACGTAATCGAACATATCCCCAGATTTCTTTCGTTTCGGATTTCATTTTCCGAGAGCTTTCCCGCAGTACTTGCCAATAATTCTACTGCCCCTACTACCTCCTCCAGATTTCCCTCACGAATATAATCCATCGTTTTTACTTCTTCCTGATAAGTATGATGATATATATCCTCTGTATCTATTCTTACATCCGCTTCAAGTCCAATCTCCTGTTTCTCGATCAGACCATTCGCATCCAAAATTTCTTCATCTTCGTATTTCTCCTCAATTTTTATATAAGATAAAAGCTCCAATAAAGCTAACAGATTCTGCAGTTTTAGTTTGGGCGGACACTGTTCATTTTCTATCTGATAAGCTTTACAGTATCGGTGTATCTCTACATAAGACATATCCTCAATACAGATTGGTCCCAGCAGAAGCATCTTCGTCATTTTTTCTCTCATCCCACAAAAAATCACTTTATTCTCATCCTGATAAATCACCGGTGTTTTCTGGTTCATGATTCGATTTTTCAGAAGTTCGCGAAGTTCTTCTGATAATATCAGTGGATTGCTTTGCTCTGCTAATACCCCATAACAACTGATTTCATCCGTTTCACAATCCCATTCAAAAATTTTTATATTTGTCATAATGCTGATCTTCGTATATAAATACTCCATTTTCTTATCCTCTCAATCTAAAAAGCCATTTCGTTTCCGAAATGGCTTACAAGAATCTTCACATTTAAATTCTCAGAAATTTATTTTGACTCTTTCATAGATTTCACGCGATCCTGGATCGTCTTATTGAAATTCTCAATCTTACGCTCATAAGACGTATTCATATATTTTGACTGCAGCATAAAATCTGCTGTAGAAAGGTTGTTCGCGATCGGAATATCATAAACAACCGCGATTCGAAGCAGTGCTTTTACATCTGGATCGTGAGGCTGTGCTTCCAGAGGATCCCATAAAAAAATCATAAAATCGATCTGTCCTTCCACGATCTTTGCTCCGATCTGCTGGTCTCCTCCGAGAGGACCGCTGCAGTATCCTTTCACAGGAAGTCCCGTACGCTCTGAGATCAGTTTTGCCGTTGTTCCTGTTCCGCACAGAAAATGTCCTTTCAAAATCTCTTTATTTCTGTCACACCAGTCTACAAGTTCTTTCTTTTTTCCATCATGAGCAACCAGCGCAATGTGCTTTGCCTTGCCGATTTCCATGGTCACAAAATTATCATTCAGCATCTTTTTTCCTCCTGTCTTTTACCTTCACTGTGCAGCTTCATCCGTCTACGCCATCTGTTCCATGGAATCAAAACGGATGGCTGCGATCAGACCGATTATCACAGTTACTATCATACTATAAATCAGAGCGATTGGAAAGACTAAATCCATACTTATAAAGATTCCTGCCAACGCTGCGACCATCACCCCGATTCCCAGCACGAACATCTGGAAAAAAGGCTCTCACCACATCCTGTCCGGTACGTCCAAGCACATCTCCCACCACGCACTGTGCCAGCACCTTACTGTACATCCGGTTCGCCTGAAGTATCGTGTAGATCAGGATCCCCAGGATTACTTCCAGCACATTTACCTTCCACAAGATTCCGATGGGCACACAGAGTAAAACTCCATCTACAAATGCTTTCACATGCTCCATCAGTGTCGAGTACCACAGCTTTTTCACCGGACTATCCGGAATCAGATAAAGATAGGGTGTTTTAATCTCAGTCTCCCACTTTCCAAGATATCCGCTGAAGATCAGAGTCATATACGCCAGAATTCCAAGCAGAAAAATCTGAGGAATCCCGCTTTCCTGTGCTGTCTCTCGCATCGCAAATGCCATAACGATGCCTATCCCGAGATTCAAAAGTGTCATTTTCGAGAAAATAAACGTTCTTTCTTTTCGATATTCCAAAAGCTGGCGGTAAAAGATTGCCTTTGCTCCGACTGCCTGATAACGGACTGTCATATGGCGGAATTTTTTCTTCTTCTCCTCCAGCCCCATGACCATTTCGCCGTTTTTCTTCCGCTTGATCATTTCTGCATAGGTATCTGCAAATTTTGCCGCGTCCTCATAATAATCTCCATTACACGGCATCCGGTATGCCAGGATCACAAGCAGGATCGTCGTCAGAAGGTACAGAACCATCCCTGCAGCATTGAGCAGATCCGGACTTAAAAGAATCAGATGAAATGCAGAAATCTCCCATCCAATAATTGGAATCATCCGCAGGATCGGCCAGTCAAAAAATTGCAGAAACTGCTGCAAAAGATACGCCTTTTTCCAGAAATACAGAACGATCAGTCCTGTAACCATAAGCAGAAACACCTTGATCCCACGGCCGATCCACTCTCTTGCCTTCTCCGAAATCCGTTCACTGGAATACAGGCAGACCATCAGGCTGATCTCCAATGCCAGATTACAGATACAGATTCCCGCAAACAGCAGAATTCTCCACGGACTGACATCAAAAACTGTAATTCCTGCGATATAAATATCAGAAAGAACACCACACTGCTCAGATAATTCATCCAGGCTCCATGGATTAGCACGACCTTTGGATCCACAGGCGCATTGAAGATAAAATGTGCATGTGCCGGGCGGAAGAGAATTCCTTTTCTGGATGCATATGACATAAAATTCAGCAAAAACAGATACAACGACCAGACTGTCAGAATGATCACCATTCCTTTTGCACTGTCAAACTTCATCTGCACTGCTAATTCTGCCAGCATCACAGCCAGAAAAACAGCATATGCCGCACAGGCTAACACAACCAGAAGTGTGAGCGGCTTTTTCACTGCTTTTTTCAAATTGTTGATCATACTTCGTTTTGTCAGATACAATAGCGCTCTCACGATTTCTCACCACCTGTCATTTCAAAGAACAGCGCATCCAGATCCTTGTCTCCCACCTCATCCTTCCGGTAAGAACCAATGATCTTACTCTTCTCCATCACAAACATCATATCCCACAGCTCTTCTACCATCTCCAGCATATGCGTGCTAATCAGTACTGTAACTCCGAGAGCTTTTTGTTCCAGCACGACCTCCTTAAGCTCTTTGATCGCTTTTGGATCCAGCCCCACCATCGGTTCATCCAGAAGCAGCACTTTCGGCCTGATGGCAAGCGCACAGCAGATACTCACCTTCTGCATCATTCCTTTGGACAGCTCATTTCCCAGTTTATCCTGCTTGTCATCCAGGTCAAACCGGGCAAGCAGCGCTTCCACCTCTTCATCCGTAATCCCGCTGTTGTAAGCTTTTCTCATGTATTCGATGTGTTCTCTGACGCTGAGTGCATCAAACATGGCAGGCATCTCCGGAACATAGGCAAACTGTCTCTTTGCCTCCACACTTCTGGCAGGAAGTCCCTGAATTCCGATCCGCCCCTGATACCGAAGCAGACCTGCGATACTTTTGATGATCGTCGATTTTCCGGCTCCGTTTGGTCCCAGAAGGATCCCGACTGTACCATCCGGTACAAAAAAAGCTGACCTCATCCACCGCCAGAGACTTTCCATAGGATTTACTTAATTTCTGAACTTCCAGCATATCATTTCCTCCATCGTGTTTTACACAGCTCACAGCCTGTCTGTGCAGACACAGCAGCTGTCTGACGGGTCTATCATTACTGGTCACACCAATTACGGCTTATCACGCCAAAAAAGATTCCCGTTCATTGTACTGTTGATTTGATACAATAATACGAAAATCTTTTCTGTTTGTCAACTCTTTATTCGTCTGCGTTTTTCCTGTGTATACAATTTGAACAATGCCTGTGTTCCCTCGTCTCCAAGACCTTCTGCCTGCAGCTCTTCATACTCTGCCAGCACCTGACTTAAGACATTGAGATCCAGACCGCTTATATTGGATTCGATCAGCGCCAGTTTCATATCTTTGATAAAATGCTTCATAAAGAAGCCCGGGCGGTAATCTCCTTCCAGAATCTTCGGTCCGAACAGATCCAGCTGACGGCTTCCTGCCGCACCTGTAGACACAGAATGAAGCACTGTCTGCAGATCCAAACCTTTCGCCTGTGCATAAGCAAGTGCTTCACATACTCCGGAGAGCGCGCCTGCGATCATGATCTGATTCGCCAGCTTACAGTGCTGTCCGCATCCTGCTGCTCCCTGGTAGTTAATATTGGTTCCCATTGCTTCAAACAGAGGCATACATGCTTCAAAATCTTCTTTGTCTCCACCCACAAGGATAGAAAGTGTTCCTGCCTTTGCACCGGTATCTCCTCCGGTTACCGGGGCATCCAGAACATGAAATCCCCGCTTATTCCCCTCTTCATAAATCTTTTGGGCAATCTGCGGACTGGTGGTTGTCATATCGATCAGATACGCACCTTCTTTTGCGCTGTCCAGAATATTCCCTTGATCGAAATACACTTCTTCCACGTCCTGCGGAAATCCCACAATGGTGATCACTGCCTCACAGTCTTTCACGCAGTCTGCAATGCTGTCATGAAAAGTCACACCCTCTGCGATCACATCTTCTACCTTTGCTTTTGTTCTTGCATAAATGTGCAGATCAAAACCTGCCTTTTTCAAATTCCGCACCATGGATTTTCCCATGATCCCGACTCCGATAAACCCGATCTTTTTCATTTTATTTTCCCTCACTATTGTTTTTCTACAACTTCACCCTGTTTTTTATAAATGCTTTTCGCCGGTACAAATCCTCTCACAGAAGAAAGCGGATAAATGTTCGTATGGCTTCCCACAACGGTTCCCGGATTTAAGACACTTCCGCATCCCACTTCTACTTCATCGCCAAGCATAGCTCCGAATTTTTTCAATCCGGTCTCGATTTCACCTTCCGGTGTTTTTACAATTACCAGCTTCTTGTCTGACTTCACATTGGATGTAATAGATGCAGCACCCATATGCGATTTGTATCCGAGAATTGAGTCTCCCACATAATTGTAATGCGGAACCTGCACTTTATTGAACAGGATCACATTCTTCAGTTCTGTCGAATTTCCGACTACTGCCCCTTCTCCCACGATCGCATTGCCACGGATAAACGCGCAATGTCTGACCTCTGCTTCTTTTCCGATGATCGCCGGTCCCGTAATGGATGCGCTTTTTGCTACTTTCGCTGTTTTGGCGATCCAGATATTCTCTCCCTGTTTTTCATACTCCTCTTCGCTGAGTGTATTTCCCAGTTCCACAATAAATCGGGAGATTTTCGGAAGCACTTCCCACGGATAGGTCACTCCCTCAAAAATATCTTTTGCAATTGTCTCATCCAATGTATAAAGTTCTTTTACTGTCAGTTCTTTCATAAATTAACTCTCTCCTTTTTAATTCTCTTTTTTGCGCGATGTCCGGTTTGACGATACCGGTTTTTTATAATATTTTGCAGCCGCATCGTAAAATCCTTTCAGCTGATATTGATTGTTCAGCCGCTTTACGCCTTCTGTCCTGCTGATAATGAAATGATCCAGCTTCTGCATATACTCATCCGGAGTGATCTCTCCGTCTGCCACATACGTCAGCCCTTTCTCCCAGCTGGCCGTCAGTTCCGGATTCAAAAGCGAACGAATGGACTGGTTCACCACATCATACACCATCTCTCCCTGAAGAGTCGGAGTGATGATCTGGGTCTTCTTATTCAGGCTCAGATATTTGATATGGATCAGCTTTTTCAGAATTTCCGCTCTGGTGGCACTGGTTCCGATACCGCTTCCCTTGATCTGGGCACGCAGCTCTTCATCCTCAATCAACTGCCCCGCGTTTTCCATTGCAAGGATCATGGATCCGGAATTGTAACGCTTCGGCGGAGAAGTCTCTCCTTCCTTCACATCCAGCGCACAAACCGGCAGGACTGCCCCCTTTTTCAGATTCTGCACCACCTGGAAAAATTGTGGATCCATACTCTGTTCTCCTGCATTTTGCGGAATTCCCGCTACTTTCAGATACCCTTCTTCTGCCAGAACCTTAAAATTCGAGAAAAAGCTCTCCTCCCGTATCTTTACAGTCACCGCTACTTTCTGATATACAGCGGGCGGATCAAAAAATACTCCAAAAACCGTTTTTACAACACAGTCATACACATTCCTTGCCGCCTGGGAGACCGACGAAAGTGCCGAAAGTCCCTGTCCAGTCGGAATGATCGCATAATGATCGGTAATCTGTTTATCATTGACATAACGGGTCTTTACCAGGTTCTTATACGTTCCCATAGCCGCGATTTCTTTTAAATATACTGCCACGGACCCGTATTTTGACAGCCCGTTCAGATTTTTACTGATTTCCTTTGCAACAGCAGTAGACAACACTCTGGCATCTGTTCTCGGATAGGTCACCAGCTTCTTTTCGTATAATTCCTGCACGATCCGCAGTGTCTCATCCGGACTGATCTTAAACCGCTTGGAACAATCATTCTGCAGTTCCGCAAGATTATAAAGAAGCGGTGGGTTCTTCTTCTCTTTCTTCTTTTCGATCGCCGCTATCTGTCCTGTGACAGGCTCTTTCTCCTTCAGATATGCGATCAGCTCCTGCGCCTTTTCTTTTTGTTTGAATCCATTCTCTTTGTATAGGTCAAACGATTCGAAATAGCGGGAGCCTTTGACCGCTTTCCATTCTCCCTCAAATGTTTTTCCCTCAGCTTCCAGAGTCGCAAGCACACGATAAAATGGTGTTTTTACAAATTCACGGATTTCCCGCTCTCTTCGCACTACCATCCCCAGCACGCAGGTCATCACCCGTCCCACTGAGACTACCGCATACTTTGTCTTCAAATATCCGGAAATACTGTTTCCGTATTTTAATGTCAGAAGTCTGGAAAAAATTAATCCCCATCAGATAGTCCTCTTTTGCGCGGAGATAGGCCGAAGCGCTCAGATTATCATACTCTGATAAGTCCTTTGCCTGCCGGATCCCGCGAAGAATCTCCTCCTCCGTCTGCGAATCGATCCAGACCCGTTTTCTTTGTTTTCCTGTCACATGTGCTTCCTGCTCCACCAGCCGGTAGATATACTCTCCTTCCCGTCCGGAGTCGGTACACACGTAGATCGTGTCCACATCCTGTCTGTTTAAAAGGGAGCTGACGATCTGGAACTGCTTTGCCACTCCCGGGATCACTTCATACTGAAACTCCTGCGGAAGAAACGGCAGTGTGTTCAAACTCCATTTTTTCAGTGCCGGATCATACACTTCCGGATAACTCATGGTCACTAAATGTCCCACACACCAGGTTACGATGGCTTCTTCTGATTCCAGATACCCGTCCTTTCGCTTTGCATTTAATTTTAAAGCCTTTGCAAACTCCTGCGCCACACTTGGCTTTTCTGCGATATATACTGCTTTTCCCCATTCTTATTTATACAATCATCTTTCTGTTTATTCTATTCTTTCTGAAACAACCGTCTCATCTTCTGAAGAAACGTCTGTTTCTGTGGTTTCTTCTCCACTCGTTTTGCCATCAGTGCTTCTTTCATGAAGATTTCCTGTGAATTGATGGCTTTTCCTTCTACCTTCTTTTTGCGGTAGGTTCCGTCACTTGTCATCGCTCTTGCTTTGACATTATCTGCAAGCATTACATGCAGGTTTCTCACCAGCCGTTTTTTGATCTCCTCGTTGAGAATCGGACATGCCACTTCCACCCGTTTCTCCGTGTTTCTGGTCATCATATCCGCAGAACCGATGTACACTTTCTGCTCTGCTCCCGTGCCGAACACAAACACTCTCGGGTGTTCCAGATAGCGGCCTACAATACTGGTCACAGTCAGATTCTCTGTCTCTTGTGCAATTCCCGGCAGAATACAGCAGATTCCACGCACGATCAGATCCACCTTCACACCTGCTCTGGAAGCCTCTGCCACCTTCCGGATAAAATCCATATCCGTCACAGAATTCATCTTCATCACAATCCGTCCCTGTTCGCCCCTTTGAATCTCTTCATCCATCAACGCCAGAACCTTCTGCTTCAAACTGGTCGGAGATACGATCAGATTCTTATAGGTTCCATCCAGATTCCCAATGGACATATTCTTAAAAAATACTGCTGCATCCTCTCCGATCGACTGATTCGCAGTCATCAGCGAATAATCCGTGTACAATTTTGCGGTCTTCTCATTGTAATTTCCGGTTCCGATCTGTGTGATATATTTGATCTCATTTTTACTGCGGTATGTAATCAGACAAATTTTGGAATGTACTTTATATCCGTCAAACCCATAAAGTACCCTGCAGCCGGCCTCTTCCATCCGTTCTGACCATTCAATATTATTCTGCTCATCAAACCGGGCCCGCAGCTCGATCAGAGCGGTCACTTCTTTTCCATTTTCTGCCGCTGCACACAGATATTCTACCAGTCTTGTCTTTTTGGCAAGACGATAGATCGTAATCTTAATGGTCATCACATCCGGATCTGTGGATGCCTCTTTGATCAGCTTCAAAAACGGATCCATGCTTTCATATGGATAGGACAGAAGAATGTCCCGTTTCTTTACCTGAGCCATCACGCTTCCTTCTCCCACCTGTGCGGCAGGCTGTGGAGCAAATGGTACATCAACCAATGATCGTTTCATGGAAACAGGTACTTTATCCATAATTGAAAAGATATAATCCAGTTTCATCGGAATTTTCGTTCTAAAAATGCAGGCAGGCGTAATTTTGAATTTCTCACAGAGATATTTCTCTGTCTCTTTATTCAGCGGATTGGCCACTTCCAGACGTACCACTGCCATTCTTCTGCGCTTATTCAATGTCTCCTTCATTATATAGCGAAAGTCTTCATTGTCCGCATAGTTCTCATCGTCAGGAGAAATGTCCGCATTTCTTGTGACACGGATGTATGTGATATCCGATACCTGATACTGTTCAAACACAAGATCCAGATACTCCATGATCACTTTTTCCATCCGGATATAACGAATGTCATGTCCCGGCAGATAAATCACATCTGAAATAAACTGAGGAACAGGAACGATCCCCATCATTTTTTTCTCTTCAAAACGAAGCGTTGCGATCACATACAGTTCTTTATTGAGCAAATGTGGAAACGGATGATTTGCGTCTACGATCTGTGGGGAAAGCAGTGGAAGCACCTGTTCTTTGAAATATTTTTTCACATACTTCTTTTTCCCTGTGCCTCCAGCTCTTTGAAATCCAGCCCACAGACCCCGTATGGATGCAGCTGTTTTTTTTGATCTCCGCATACGTCTTATCCCGCTCTTTATAAAGCGGGGCCACTGCCTCATAAATCTTATCTAACTGTTCTTTCGGAGTCATCCCCGATCTGCTGTCTAATGTCTTGCTGTCCACAGATGCCATATCGTAGAGACTTCCTACCCGAATCATAAAAAACCTCATCCAGGTTACTGGTGAAGATCGATACAAATTTCATCCTCTCCAGAAGCGGAACACTTTCATCTTGCGCTTCTTCCAGCACTCTCTGATTAAAGCGCAGCCACGATAATTCCCTGTTCTGTGTGTAATTCAAAATTTCTTTTTTCATATGTTTCTCCTTCTGCCGGTTTCACATGAATACTCCACATTGTATCATGTTTTCCATGCAAAATATACCTATTTTTCGAGATACTCCATGAGACGGTCATACTCTCTTTCCATCAGATCATATCCGTGATGATAAAATGCCATCAGATGCTCCTGACTTCTCTCCAGTCTGGACACCGGCTTTACCTGCGGCCGGATCACAAAAATCTTGCCTTCTCTCTCCAGATTCTCCAGCTCATTCAGCGTCCGGTTGTAATACGGTGCACGCCGCAAAAGAGTCCGCAGAAGATTCGGATAAGATCTGTAGGCTCTGCGATACATCCTCTCCACCGCTTTTGAAACCGCCTTCTTGCGATATCCCCGATTTCTTGTCAGAACAACGATGATCTTCTCATTTCCAATATCCAGCGCTCTTTGGATCGGAATAGAATCCGCAAGTCCTCCATCCAGATACGGGATCCCATCAATATTTACGATCGGACAAAGCAGCGGCATACTGGAGGATGCCCGGCAGATTTTCATCAGCCTGTCGGGATCCTGCACCTCATCCATGTACTCCGCTTTTCCCGTCACACAGTTTGTCGTGACCAGCTCACAGTTCATCTCTGACTGAAAATAAGTATCAAAATCAAAAGGATAAATCTGTTTTGGATAAATATCAAAAATCATATCCATATTCATCAGACTTTTTTCTTTTATAAATTTACGCACCCGTAATAATAGGACAGATTCTTATCTGTGGGGATCATACAGTCTCTTGTCCGTCCGGGCTGCCTTGACACATAGTCCACCGCATTGCAGGCTCCTGCCGAAACACCGATCACATGAGAAGTGTAAAACTCCTGCTCCATCAGATAATCCAGTACTCCCGATGTAAATACGCCTCTTGTTGCTCCGCCTTCTAATACCAAAGTTGCTTTTTGCATATCCATCCCTCACTTTCTTTGTTCCATTATATACTTTTTCCACTTTTTCGCAAACTCCTAATCCTGTTAAATTTTTGCAAAAATCACAATATTTCTTTGTTTATTTCATAGAAAGCATACTCCTGACCTTGCCATGTCGTGGGTTCTCATGTTAAGATAAGCGTTGGAATTATTACTTTATATAATAAATAAGGAGTAAAAAACTATGATTAGTGCAAACAATGTCACTCTGCGCGTCGGGAAAAAAAGCGCTGTTTGAAGATGTCAATATTAAATTTACCGAAGGCAACTGTTATGGTATGATCGGAGCCAACGGTGCCGGAAAATCTACTTTTTTAAAGATTTTGTCCGGACAGATCGAGCCTACCAAAGGGGAAGTAAACATCACTCCCGGAGAGCGTCTTTCTTTCCTGCAGCAGGATCACTACAAATACGATGAATATCTGGTACTGGACACCGTCATCATGGGGAATGCACGTCTGTACGAGATCATGAAAGAAAAAGAAGTCATCTATGCAAAAGAAGATTTCACAGATGAGGACGGAATCAAAGCAAGTGAGCTGGAAGCAGAATTCGCAACCATGAACGGCTGGGAAGCAGAATCTGACGCTGCAACTCTGCTCAACGGACTCGGCATTGAGACAGACCTCCACTACAAATACATGAAAGACTTAAAGGGTGCAGAAAAGGTAAAGGTTCTTCTTGCTCAGGCTTTGTTCGGTAATCCTGACATCCTGCTTCTTGACGAGCCGACCAACCACCTGGATCTGGATGCGATCGCATGGCTGGAAGAGTTCCTGATCAACTTTGAGAACACAGTCATTGTGGTATCCCATGACCGTTACTTCTTAAACAAGGTCTGCACACAGATCGCGGATATCGACTATGGAAAGATCCAGCTCTATGCCGGAAACTACGACTTCTGGTATGAATCCAGCCAGCTTCTGATCCGTCAGATGAAAGAAGCCAACAAAAAGAAAGAAGAAAAGATCAAAGAGCTGCAGGACTTTATTTCCCGGTTCAGCGCCAATGCTTCCAAATCCAAACAGGCAACATCCAGAAAACGTGCCCTGGAAAAAATTGAACTGGATGAGATCAAACCATCCAGCCGTAAATACCCTTACATTGATTTCCGTCCAAACCGTGACATCGGAAACGAAGTGCTGACCGTGGAAGGACTTTCCAAAACCATCGACGGAGTCAAGATTCTGGACAACCTGACATTTACACTGAACCACGATGACAAGGTTGCATTTGTAGGCGGAAATGAGCTTGCAAAAACAGTTCTGTTCAAAATCCTGATCGGTGAGATGGAACCGGATGAAGGTACTTACAAATGGGGAATCACGACTTCACAGGCTTACTTCCCGAAAGACTTCGGCGGAGAGTTCGATAACGATTACACCATCACAGAATGGCTGACACAGTACTCTGAAAACAAGGATGCCACCTATGTGCGGGGGTTCCTCGGAAGAATGCTCTTCTCCGGAGAAGATGGTGTGAAGAGATTAAAAGTCCTCTCCGGTGGTGAGAAGGTACGCTGCCTGCTCTCCAAGATGATGATTTCCGGCGCAAATGTTCTGTTATTAGATGAACCTACCAACCATCTGGATATGGAATCCATCACTGCGCTCAATAACGGTATGATCAAATTCCCGGGAGTACTCTTATTTACTTCCCGTGACCACCAGATCGTGCAGACGACTGCAAATCGTATCATGGAGATCGTACCGGGCGGAAAACTGATCGATAAGATCACAACTTATGACGAATATCTCGAAAGCGATGAGATGGCAAGAAAGCGCCAGACTTACACTGTCGAGACAGAAGAGGAAGATTAGAACATTAAAAATACGGAAAGAATCCCCGGATGTTGGGTTCTTTCCGTATTTTTGTTTTAATAATATAGTTTATCTTCTTCGATAATTTTGGGGATTGCCCCCTCTACTTCCACGATCGTCACCGCACAGTTCTTTGGCACTCCCATCTGCCAGAATTTTGCCGGACTCCATTCATTTTTGATACAGTTTTTCATTGCCGTGACTGCAGCACCATGCGTAGAAAGCAAAATCATCTTATCCTGCAATTCTGGATTTTGATATAACGCTTTCAGAAAGCCGTCCACTCTCTCCATCAACTGTCCAACGGACTCACCCTCTCCCTTTGGGATGTAATTTGCAGTATCATCAAAGAACTTCACAAACTCCGCACTCTGCGGATCCAGACCTTCTCCTCGGTACACAATGCCTTCATAATCACCAAAGCAGATCTCCTGTATCTGAGGTTCCTCGATCAAGGGATCTTTCTCCCTGCAAAACAATCTGTGCTGTTTCTTTTGCTCTGGATAAAGGGACGTATACGCCAGATCAAAAGAAATCCCCCGCAGTCCTTCTGCTGTCTTTTCTGCCAGTTCTCTTCCATATGCATTGAGAGGAATATCTGCTCTCCCCTGCACTTTCTTCGCTTTATTCCAATCCGTTTCGCCATGTCGTACCATATATAATCTCACCGTTGTTTTCCTCCTAAGATATGTTCTTTTATCCAATCACTCTGTCCCTTAGTATACGCATATTTCCTGTCTCCCGTCAACCGTTCTTTGTTCCTTTCCGCTTGCAAATTCGCCTGATTTTGTCTATAATAATGACACATAAAAAAACAAGGAGATTACCATGGAAAAAATTACAAGCTTTACGATCGATCACATCAAACTGACTCCGGGACTTTACGTTTCCAGAAAAGATCTTGCAGGAGATACCCCGGTTACCACGTTTGATATCCGTATCACAAATCCCAATGAAGAACCTGTTCTAAATACTGCAGAAGTACATACCATCGAGCATCTTGCCGCTACCTTTCTTCGCAACCATGCAGAATATGGCCCAAAAAAGCACTCTATTTCGGACCAATGGGATGCCGCACCGGATTCTATCTGCTTCTTATCGGTGATTATGAATCCTGCGATATTCTTCCTTTGATGAAAGAGATGTTTGCTTTTATCGCATCTTACGATCAGGAAGTTCCCGGAGCCTGTGCAAAAGACTGCGGAAACTTTCTGGATATGAATCTGCCGATGGCCAGATTTGTTGCACGAAAATACCTGACTCAGGTTTTGAATAAAATCACCGAAGAGCAACTCGTTTATCCACAATAGAACAGGAGCATATCATGGGGAAAAAACAAACATTTGCATCTGATACTTCCCAGCGAAGTATCACCGACTGGATTCGTGCACTCCTGGTTCTTCTTTTGGGGCTGATCATTGCGCATCTTGGTGTTACGCTCTTTTTGCTCTCGGCACTTGGCACCGATACTTTCACAGTATTTATTCAGGGGTTATCCCGGGTTGCAGGATTGTCTGTCGGAACTGTGCACGTCATTGTTCTGTGTATTTTGATGGTTCTGATGTGTTAACAACCAAAGGATATGTCAAACCCGGAACCATTGTCTGTGCATTTTGCGGAGGCCCTATCATTGACTTTTCACCTGGTGTTTCAAAGAATACATCAATGCTTCTTCAGGAATGCCGGTTCGTATCATCAGCGTTCTGGTCGGATGTGCGATTCTCTCTTTGGGAATGTCTGTTGTAATCAACAGCAATGCCGGCACCGGACCGAATGACCTGGTTGCCATCATCCTCTCCGACAAACTCGAACGGATTGAATTTCGCTGGATACGAATGGGATGTGATGCTTTCTTTGTAAGCCTCGGATTTATCCTTGGCGGTACAGTTAGTGTCGGAACAATTATCGCCATTTTTCTGACAGGCCTATGGTTCAGATTTTGGCTTCCTAAAAACAAAATGTTTTACTGCTAAAAAATCAGAGTGTAAAGCATCATGCTTTACACCCTGATTTTTTATCACCTTTTTTAAAACTTCCTGCCGGATATACAAAAAGTTTTCTCCTCACCCTGTTTTGCCAACATGATCAACAGTTTTTCAAGCAGCGCTTCTGTTTCCTCATGCATCAGATACTGCCCTTTCCCTCCCAGGAAATAATCCAGAGGATCCCGGTCTGTATAGGCAGTTCCGCGATATACCTTGCTTGCAGCAATTCGGTCCAGAAACATCTCCACCACATAATTGACCGGCATTTTCATTCCTTCGAGCACGGCACCATGCGTTCCGTAATCAATCCAGTATTCATAATGATGCTTATTGCGCCCTTTATGATGCAGCCAGGCAGAAGAATACCCCTTTTCCTCCCGCTCTGCATTATTCGGACTTCTGGTTCCCTGGTAATATCGACACCCCACACGAAACTCTGTCCATCCGTATTTTGACAGATCATGGAGCAGCCCCTGTCTGTACAAACCTACCTGAAAGCATGCCTTCATCACAAGGAGCTTATGTTTTGTGATCGTACCAAAATGTCGGAGTGCGTTCATCTCTGAATTTCCTTTCTATCTGCCTTGCAGCAGAATTATTGTCCTTGCCTTTACCTCTATCATCTTCTGCTCTTTCAGACACTCTGCCTCATCTGGCACCTCTTCTGTTCCTGCAACCTGATACCATTTCATTTCCTTTTTCAGAGCCGGAAGAGCAAATTCGTGTGCTTCCCAGTGCATATTATATGCGACAAACCAAAATGTATCTTCCCAGCTGTAGAGAACTCCAAGCTGTCTGCTGACTACTGCATCCTGTACCTGCCATGCACTTTCTCCGTGATAAGAGACATCCGGAATCCCGCACGCTGTCCGATCCAGGCCAAGCAGTGCCTGTCTTTGATGAAAGACAGGATTGGATTTTCTAAGGGCGATCAATCGTTTCACAAATCGAAACAGATCTTCATAACTTTTCTGTCTTCCCCAGTTCAGCCATGCGGTCTCATTGTCCTGACAATACACATTGTTATTCCCATCCTGTGTGTTTCCAAACTCATCTCCCGCCAGAATGCATGGTGTTCCCTGCGAAAGCAGAAGCAGAAGAAAAGCATTCTTCATCTGATTTTTGCGAAGTGTCATCACACTTCTTTTTCTGCTTGGTCCTTCCGTACCGCAGTTCCAACTGTAATTATAATCCGGACCGTCCTGATTGCGCTCTCCGTTTGCCTCATTATGCTTCCCGTCATAAGAGACCAGGTCACAGAGTGTAAACCCTGTATGTGAAGTAATGTAATTACAGCAGCCGTCTTCTGGGGTCCGGCGGCAGAGCTGTCGTATCACTTCTCTGACCATGCCTTCATCTCCCTTTAAAAAATCCCTGCGCATACTGTTCTGGAAGCCCTCTTCTTTTTTGAAGATCTTTGCTCCCTTTAAGATCGGATCCGCATTCAGACTGTCCCATGGCACATTGTAAGGATTCACCACAAACCCATCCACATGATACTCCAGAAGATAAAAACGAAGACATTCCAACGCAGTCTGGGGAAGAATCTTTTCTGTAAACGGCATTTCCAGAACAACTTCGATTCCTGCTTTGTGGCACGCTTTTACCAGATCTTTTAATTCTGTCTGTGCATCATCAAAAGCTGCATATGCGGCTTTCGGTGCAAAATAATATCCTGTGCCATAGCCCCAGTAATTCCGGTAGCTTCCCATATCTTCCTGAAACTCATACACCGGCATACACTGAATCTGATTGATGCCAAGCTCTTTCAAATATGGTAATTTTTCCCGGACACCCAGAAATGTCCCTTTATGCTTTACTCTGGAGGAAGAGTGCATCGTAAAGCCTCTTACATGCAGACTATACGCGATCACATCCTGCACAGGAATCTGTGGTCTTTTATCCCCTTCCCAGTCATATCCTCTCTGCAGAAATCTTCCTCTTATCTGATGCCGGTTGAATTCCCAGCCGGTACCGAACATTTTATGTCCCGCGATCTCTCTCACGTAAGGATCCAGACAGACCGTTCCGTCAATTCTGTAATTATACTCATACTGGGTTTCCTCCAGATCTTCCAGCGCCAGGAAGCGGACTTCTCCGATTCCTTCTTCTGCCGGCATTTCGATTACCTGATCTGGTTCGCTTTCGCCCTTTTTATACAAGAGCAGTTCGCAAGATACGTCTTTTGGAACACATACTGCAAGATTCACACTTCTGCCTCTTCTGGAAGCTCCAAAAGGCTGTGGATATCCTTCTGTTTTTTTTACATATATTTATTCCTCACTGCCAGCCATTTGTTCCATACATCTCAACATTATCTTTCCCGATAAAAACTGTATCGATATACGTTGTTTTCTCATAATCCTCATCATTCAAATAGCCTCGCCAATTCTTTGCCGCCTGCTTTCCAACATTGATCGGAGACTGCGCTCCGGTCCCGGCGATCATTGACTTTTCATCTGTAAGTTCACTTTTCATCTCCGGTGAGCCGTCCACTCCATAAATCTTCAGACTGCTTTTTCCTGCCTCTTTTGCTGCCTGAAGTGCACCGAGTGCCATCTGATCATTTCCGCACATCACAGCATCTACCTGTGGATTTTCTGCCAAAATCTGTGCCATTTTCTCCTTTGCACTCTCCTTGGTGCCGCCGGCATCTGCACGCGCCACTACTTCAAATCCTGCATTTTTGATCGCTTCTTCAAATCCTGTGATACGCTCATTCACTGAGTTCTGGGACGGGCATTCCAAAAGCACTACTTTTCCGCCGTCCGGGCACTGTGTCTTCAAATTCTCACCGCAGACTGCACCTGCATTTTATTGTCAGAGCCGATATACGCAGCTGTCAGATCTGTGTCCTTCACCTGCGTATCCACATTGATGACCGGAATATCTGCCTCATCCAGGGCTTCCAGCGCAGGCTTGATCGCTTCCCAGTCTACCGGTGCGAGAAAGACTGCATCCACTCCTTCATCGATCATCTCCTGAATCTGCTGGATCTGCTTATTCACATCTCCGTCCGGATTTTTTACCACCAGGGTATCTCCCTTTGCTTCCAGTTCCCCTCGGATCGATTCTTTTACAACATCATAATATGGATTATAAATATCAATGCAGCTGTAGCCAAATGTGTGCCCTTCTGATGTTTCTGTATCCTGTGCCTGCTCGTCCTCATTTTCTACTACAGCGTTATCTTCCGGTGTACCCACATTCTTTTTGCATCCGGAAAGTACCATACAACCGAACATAACTGTCACAAAGACTCCCAAAATTTTTCTCTTCATCTATTGTCCTCCTGATTGCTAAGACTCTGTTTTTCCAACATATATGCATAATCTATTTTATTCTACCCTGTTTTTCAGCATTGTCAATAGAAAGAACCTGATGTTTTTCTTGCTTTTTCCTCTGGTTTTTGTTAGAGTAGGCATATCAAGAAAAAATGGAGAACGTGCTATGAGCGAAAACATGAATGAAACAATGAATGAAAACGAAGGTGTAACAGTTACTCTGACACTGGACAATGACGAGACACTGGAGTGTGCCGTCCTGACGATCTACGAAGCAGCCGGCAGACAGTACATCGCACTCCTTCCGCTCGATGAGAACGGAGAAGAGTCCGAAGAAAGCGATGTGTACATCTACCGTTTCTCTGAGACAGAAGACGGTGAGCCGAACCTGGAAAACATCGAAGATGACGACGAGTACGATGCTGCTGCCGACAAATTCGATGAGTGGATGGATTCCCTGGAATTTGACGAGATCGATCTTGACGCTGAGTAAGTCAGACGCCCTCGAACAGTTCCTCTACAAAGCGGGAAGGAGAGATCTCCTTTCCGTTTTTTATTTT
>ENA-OPYU01000370-OPYU01000370.1-human-gut-metagenome-genome-assembly--contig:-NODE-370-length-18198-cov-3.912069_pt1 | contig 18198 bp, 26 predicted proteins | sample MGYA00242637_ERZ504482 | MGnify/ENA primary metagenome ERZ504482 (study PRJEB26092, sample SAMD00036237) | human gut metagenome | host: Homo sapiens | study: EMG produced TPA metagenomics assembly of... | reverse complement strand
ATCTGCCCATTCCCATCCGGGAAGCATGCTGCACCCCCATTCTATACCGGGAGACCCTCATCACAGACGGGCTGTACCGCATCTGGATGAAAAACAAAAAAGGATAACTCGAATCCTCCCGGCGCACCGTAAATCGCAGCCTGTTGTTAGACATTCCTACACGCTGGGAACCGCGCACTAAGCAACAGCCCGCTGGGCTGATTGCTTGCCCTGCTGTGCAGGGCCTGACGGGTTGCGTTTGCTGATTTTTCTGCAGCCCCTTGGCAGGGCTTTGAAAAAATCAGAACGCGGCCCCAACAACTCCTCCCTGTTTCAGCCGCTGGCTGCGGTCGTCGTCGTTGCTGTTCGAATCCTCCCGGTCGCACAAAAAAGAATCCCCGGCACACGAAAGTGTGTCGGGGATTCTTGGTGCGATGGAAGGGACTCGAACCCCGGCCTACTGATTCGTAGGAACCGAATGGCACATTTGTCCATTTCATCATTTGACGTTAAAACGTCATTTTAATCGAATCACCGTTATTTTGCCGTTGTTATTCTGTTGCATCCTTTGCATTGCTTGCACGCCTTTGCACCTGTTATCCATCCTTGCGATGTGCAGAAAATGTGCAAAAGTGTGCAGAGCTAAAATCAGCCCGACAAGATGGTCTCAAAATGAGCGACTTTCCTGCTGGATTTTTGAGGCATCAGCAGCACAAAAATTCCCAGTTTTATCCAAACAACAATCTTACATGACACATCGGTTCTATGGCAGGGTTTAGGACATCCGAACAGACACCGTTTGATATAGAAATGAGGTTCACCATGAACAAACTACTTCCCTGCCGCTACAACACGGACAGCAACCGGGTGGAAGCCCGGTTCGAGGATGGCACCACCCTTGCCATCGACTGCATCGCCGTCGAGGATGAGTACGGCAACACCCCGGCACAGCGGGCAGAGCTGGACTGGCTGCTGTATAATAAGCCCTTGGAGTATGCACAGATGGTGCTGAGAGGGGAGATGAAGCGTTATCTTTCTCTCGGCTGCGACCACGGCAGGCCGGAGAATTGAGCCGCAGAAAACGCGCGGCAAAAATGCTAATCGCGCGGCGCGCGTTTTTCAGCGCAAATTCAGCGTAAATCAAACTTTCAGCGTAAAAGTCAGCGTAAATTTTCACTTCACGCTTTTGTACTTCGTTCCTCGGCCTACGCCATCAGGCTGCAAGATTCCGTCCTTGCACATCTGGTGCAGGATATAATAGGTTTGATTCTTATTAAACCCACACAGCTCTTGAGCTTTCTGATTCGTAATCGACGGCTTATGCTTCAGATATTCGAGAATCCGATCCCTTGCTTGAATCTGGCTGACCGTCTTATCCTGCACATAGGCCACATCGGTTTTCACCGTTTCGTAGACCTTGAGGGACAGCATATAGGTCTTGCCGTTGAGTTCCAGAAGCACTTCGTCCCGGCAACCACACACAGAAATATTACTCCTGATATGGTAAAGCCCACAGACCGGATTTTATATCCAGCTTGTGGGTTTTGCTTATTTTCAGCTATCCTGTTTTACGCAAACATTGCATCTAGCTCTTTATCGGTAAACATTTTGGACTGCTTCAGCAAACTTTTAACGCACTCTCGGAATGCTTCTTTGTTCACCGTTTTCAACGCAGTATCCTTGTACACCAGCGTGATAACACAATGTAGCTGCTGGATAAGGTCAACGGCAGAGAGCTGTGCATAGGTGTTCCCATCTACAAGCTGTATCCGAACATCCCGGAAACGCGACCAATCCCGTCCGTACTGGCAGATGTACTGCTGAATCGTATTCCGCATGACATCTATGGCATATATCACGAAACGCGGCAGCTCCTATGGTGTCCGCTATACTTACCAAGACGAGCAGGGTAAAGACTGCAACAAATGGGAAAGTTTTTCTACAAAAGAGGAGGCAACAAATCGCAAAAAAACAAATCGAACATGAACTTGCAAACGGAACGTTTCTGATTCCATCCACGGAGAAAGTGCATCGTTCCAGCTTTCCACCGGAATAGCCGCAAACAGAAAGTGGTGCGCACTCTGTGCAATAGCGGTAACCTCGCTTTCCATGCTTTGCAGCTCATGTTCACCGGTCATTTGGAGCAGTAGGTATTCTGCATGGGCTTCGCCGTAAATGCGGCAAGGTCTGTTCCCGATTTGCATTATCTGTGCAGTCACTGTAGCAGCCTCCTGACAAAATTTTGGTAAGCCCAGTATAGCAACTGAAAAATCATTTTGCAATTCGAAAGGCGTTCGCATTCGCAGCAAGCAGTGCAAGTTGGTACCAACTTGCGATTTTTGAATCGGATTTTTTAAAATCCAATTTCAAAATGCTTGTTGGGAAATCCCAAACCCTTTCAGATCTGCACCGTACCGATGCAGGCTGCGCGTTTTTACAAAACGCTTTTTGGTGCGCCGTAGAAGCGCGCAGCCATCACGGAAGCATGATAATTACAGGGTTTGAGGTTTCCCAATAAGTGCGCAGATGTATATACGTCTGCATTGCTTAAGAAAAAAGGCCAAACCTCAAGCAGTACAGGATGTACGGTGAGATTTGGCTTTTTAACATCAGCTGGTTTTCTGATTTTCATTCATGATCCTTCTGGCTCGGCCGCACGTGGTGTCCTCAAAGGTTTCATCCTCGCTGAATCGCAGCCAATAGGGGGCTTCCATCAGGCAGGCATTGGTGCGCTTGACGATTTCCCAAGCGTTGTAGTCCGGCAGACCCAGCACCTGTGCAATCAGCGAGGCCATCACCTCAGAATACGGCTCATACCCAGCGGTTCCGGCCTCTGTAATGGAGTTGCCCCTGACCATGAAAAGCTGGTCGTCTACATGATGCCAACTGTATTATTAGCATATCCCATGCGCTGCAAGCGCCTCAGCTATACCATCATGGTCACGATCGGTAGTATGCCTGGGCAGATGCTTCTTCAGCAGCTCCGGTGCATTGCTCATCAGATAGCCGTGACCAACAAGCTCCAGCATTTCCACATCATTGTAGTTATCCCCAAAGGCAACAGCATCCTTCGGGGAGATATCCCGCAGGGCGCAGATCCTTTTCACGGCTTCTCCTTGGTTCGTTCCTCCCGGGCATGATTTCCAGCAGAGCATTCGATGATTTGACAATTTCGTATTGCGGAAACTGAGCCTTCAATGTGGCTTCTATGGTGTCTGTCCAAGCGGGAGCACAGATGAACAACAGCTTATGCACTTCATCGGCGATCATATCCGCGATCACGCCCTGCTGGGCGGTCGCCTTAACGATTCGCTCTTCCCGTTCAATGCGCGGATCCGTACGGTCCGGTGTGACCCACTGGTCAAACGAGTATGCACCCCATGCCATATCAAAGTGCTGCTGCGCCGTAAAGTCAAGGATTTTTGCTGCTTCTGCTCGGCTCATCCCGCGGTGATAGATGATCTGTCGCTCCTCGTTCAGTATCAGGCTTCCACTATAGGAAACAATACTACACCGCAGGCCGTATTTCCTCACAATGGGTTCGATGCCAGAAGGACTGCGCGCCGAGATAATAACGAATGGGACTCCCTTTTTTTTGCAGGAGCTTCAAGGCCCGAAGCGTCCTTGGCGTGATCTCCTGACGAGAATCAAGCAGCGTTCCATCTACATCACTAAATACGATTTTAAGGTCGTCCATGATCGTTCTTTCCTGCGAAAGCATTATTAAAAATATCCGTTGTGTCGTCCGGCTCCTTATCTTGTTTGTTAGCTCTTCGCCACGCCGGTCTCGCGGGCAGCCTTTGCCACGGCATTTGCCACAGCCTCGGCCACGCGGGGGTCGAACGCGCCGGGGATGATGTTCTCCTCGCTGCGGTCGGCATCGGTGATGAGGTCTGCAATGGCGTAGGCAGCAGCCAGCTTCATCTCATTGTTGATATCCCGTGCGCGGACGCTGAGCGCGCCCTTGAACAGGCCGGGGAAAGCACAACACGTTGTTCACCTGATTGGGGAAGTCGCTGCGCCCGGTGGCCATCACCCGCACGCCGCCGGCCTTCGCCTCGTCCGGCATGATCTCCGGGGTGGGATTGGCCATGGCAAAGACGATGGCGTCCTTGTTCATGGTCTTGCACAGCTCGGTGGTCAGGATGCCGGGGCGGGACACACCGATGAACACGTCGGCACCTTCCAGTGCTTCCTTCAGGCCGCCCTTGACCTGACGGGGATTGGTCACCTCGCCCAGCCAGTTCTTGTGGGCCTCGGCGCTGTTGCAGCCCTTGTACAGGGTGCCGAACTGATCCACTGCAATGATGTCCTTTGCGCCTGCGGTCATGAGCATCTTGATGATGGCAGTACCGGCAGCACCGGGACCGTTCAGCACGATGTGCACATCTTCCATCTTCTTGCCCACCACACGCAGGGCGTTGATGAGGGCAGCAGTAACAACGATAGCAGTGCCGTGCTGGTCATCGTGGAACACAGGGATGTCCAGCTCACGCTCCAGCGTTTCTTCGATCTCAAAGCACTCGGGGCTCTTGATATCCTCCAGATTGATGCCGCCAAAGGTGGGCGCAATGGCCTTGCAGGCAGCAATGACGCTGGCTGCGTCGTGGGCATCGATGCAGATGGGGAAGGCATCCACGCCGCCGAACTCCTTGAACAGCACCGCCTTGCCCTCCATGACCGGCAGACCGGCCTCCGGGCCGATATCGCCCAGGCCCAGCACAGCCGTGCCGTTGGAAACGACAGCCACCATGTTGCCCTTGAAGGTGTACTTGTACACGTCGTCGGGGTTTTCCTTGATCTTGCGGCAGGGTTCGGCCACACCGGGAGTGTAGGCGGTGGACAGGTCATCGCGGGTGGCGACCTCCACCTTGCTTACGATGCCCACCTTGCCCTTGTGGGTCTCGTGCATTTCCAGAGCAGCTTTATTGTAATCCATTTGAATTTCCTCCAATATCTTACCGTCCTCGCCCTCTCCATTGCACAGCGATGACGGAAGGAGGAACTCCTCCAGTCTCGCATACGCTCGACAGCCCCCTCAGGGAGGGGCCTTATGTTCCCGGGAAGGCTCACTTATTTTTATTGTAACAGAACCGCCCGCCCATTTCCACCGGTTTTGGTCACTTTTGCGCCTGTAGACGGGCAAAAGGTGATACAAACCCGCCGCAGGATTTGTGGAAATTTTGCAAAGAACTTTCCTTTTGCCGTCAGAACGTATATAATAAATGGGTATCTGTTCTGCCTGTACCGGTCTTTTGCTGTGCATCAGGCCGATTTTTATGGAGGTATTTCTTTTGAAAAACAACACCAAAAAACTCCTGTGCATCCTGCTGGCCATCGCCGCAGCGGTGTGCGTCATTTTTGCCTGTTTCATGCTGACAAAGCACAAGCAGACCGACAGCGCTTCTTCAGCTGCCGCATCCGTCTCGCAGTTTGGCTCTGTTGCCGACTTCGACTACGAGGCCTTTGATTACAGCGATGGTCTGGACGAAAACGGCTATTGGAGCGGCATCAAAGCGTTGGACTATGTGACCCTGCCGGAGGACTTCGGCTCCATTGCCCTGAAGGAGAACGACCTGACCCCCACCGAAGATGAACTGCAGCAGCAGGTGGACAACCTGCTGAACCAGTACACCTCTTCCCAGCCCGTTACCGGCCGTGCCGCCCAGAACGGAGATGTTGCCAACATCGATTACACCGGCACCGTGGACGGCGTGGCCTTTACCGGCGGCACTGCCACCGGCTACGACCTGACCCTTGGCAGCGGTTCCTTCATCGATGGCTTTGAGGACCAGATCATCGGGCACAATGTGGGCGATACCTTTGATGTGACCGTCACCTTCCCGGACGGCTACGGCGATTCCACCGATGCCGAGGGCAACACGATCACCCTCAGCGGCAAGGAAGCCGTGTTCAGCGTGACGCTGAACTCCATTTCCGAAAGCGTGACCCCTGAGCTGACCGACGAGTGGGTGGACTCCAACTTTGGCATCAGCGATGATCTGCACACCACCGACCAGTTGCGCAGCTACTTTAACGATGCGCTGTATGCCACCAACTACGAGAACGCCATCGTGGACTACCTGATGTCGAACTCCACCTTCAAGGAGCTGCCCAGCGAGATCACCAGCTATTACATCCGCATGTTCCTGAACTACTACAACCAGTACGCCACCGCCTATGGCATGGATCTGAATGCTTTTGCCCAGACGCAGGGCTACACCGATGCCGATGCCATGCTGGCCGCATCCGACGCTTACTTTGAGCATCTGGCAAAGCAGGACCTGATCCTTCAGGCCGTGGCCGAGACCAAGAGTCTTGCTCCCACGCAGGAAGAGCTGGACGACGCCAAGAGCACCTATGCCGACACCTACGGTGAGAACCGTGCGCACCTGAACGCCCTGCAGTCCTGTGTGCTGGACTGGCTGGAAGAGAATTCCACCGTAGCGTAAAAACACAAGAACTATTTAGATGCCCTCCGCTTCGCTCTGGGCATATTCAGAGGATAATTTATCTTTAATTTGCAGCTCCGAAAAGCCTGCGGGCTTTTCGGAGCTGCTTTTTCACAGGAAGGGCCGGAGCTTTTCAGATGCTGTTTTTCTTTGCGGCCCCTTCTGTGAAAAATGCAATACCGGACAGACCGCAAGTCTGTCCGGTATTGCTCTAATAAAAAATAGTATTTCCGCTATTTATGACCCAGAGCGAAGCGGAGGGCATTTCAGATCGTCAGGCTTTTTCTTTCTTCCCGCCGTTCAGCTTCCAGAGCAGCCATGCATAGAAGTAATTCATCAGCAGGATGGCGATGCACCACAGCACCGACGCCTGCACGCTCTGGTCATACACCTTCATGAAGGGATATGGCCCATCTACCACGCGCTGGATGTTCAGCCACAAAATGATGCCGCCGTACAGCGCCGTGGGCAGCAGCGCCCACTTGACCGTACTGCGGGGCAGGCGCGGTGAGCGCTCCAGCAGCACAAAGGAGAAGATGGCCGCCAGCGGGTTGAGCAGGTGATGGTACAGCATGGAGCTGGTGCACAGCATGATGTACCAGCCGTTGCCGTCCTCATACATGGGACCCAGCACGAACACCACCGTGAGAAAGGTCATGGTCAGGCAGCAGGTGGCAATGTACTTGAGGGTGTGCAGCCAGTGCGGCAGTTCCCTGCCGGTAAAGATGCATACCAGCTGGCCCACCGCCACCATGGCGCAGATGCAGGCCGAAAGGATGTTGGAATCCTCGGTGTAAAAAAACTGAACATCTGCTCTTTGCCCCAATCCAAGCTCATGGGCAGGCAATGGGCTCCGCCCAGACGATGAACAGGTTCAGTGCGATGGAGAGCAGGCGGCGCACTGTATCAGCAAATTTTTTCATGGAAAACCTTTCCGTCTTGTAATATTTCCTCGAAAATTTGAAAAAGGGCAGGTCTCCCTGCCCTTTTTCAAAAAACGCTTTATTTTGCGGTGTTGATGAAGCTGCGGTTGTCCCACAGGTACTTGATGCCGGAAATGGCCGTCACGGCAGCCACCAGCCAGCACAGCGCCATGGAAATGCTGATTACCAGGATCTGCCGCACGCCCTGCTCTGCGCCGGTAGCCGACATGCTTGCAATGGACATGCCAAAGAAGTAGAAGATGATGCTCAGCATCTGCAGCACGGTCTTCACCTTGCCCCACATGTTGGCGGCGATCACCTTGCCGTCCTTGGCACCGGCGGCCACCATGCGCAGGCCGGACACAGCAAACTCGCGGGCCAGAATGATGCACAGCACCACCGGACTGCATACGCCGTCCCGCATCATGTAAATGAAGGCCACAGTGGTGAGCAGTTTGTCGGCCAGCGGGTCGGCAAACTTGCCGAAGTCCGTTACCATGTTCCACTTGCGGGCCAGATGGCCGTCCAGAAAATCAGTAAAGCTGGCAACAGCAAAGACGATGCCTGCGATCAGGTAATACGTCGGCTGGAAGGAGCCAGCCGCGATGCCGTTCAGGCTGGTGAGGGACACAAAGACCATGAACACCGGCACCAGCAGGATGCGGGTCAAAGTGAGTTTATTGGGCAGATTCATACAGATTCCTCCAATTTGTTACTTTTGCAACAGTACCATACAAATCGTAAAGGTCGCTGTCGTCCACCAGAACATCGTAGAACTGGCCGGGGTACAGCGGCTCCTCGCTGGAAACGCACACATTGCCGTCCACCTCAGGAGCGTCGCCGGTAGTGCGGCACAGATACAGGCCGCTCTCCTCGTCGATGCCGTCACAAAGCACATGCACGGTCTGGCCCACCTTTTCGGCCTGCTTCTGGGCCATGATGCCGGTCTGGATCTGCATCACCAGTTCGGCGCGCCTGTCTTTGGTCTCCTGATCGATCTGGCCGTCCATCTTGGCAGCAACGGTGTTCTCCTCGGCGGAGTAGGCAAAGCAGCCCAGACGGTCAAACTTTACTTCCTTGACGAAATTGCACAGATCCTCGAACTGCTCCTCGGTCTCGCCGGGGAAGCCTGCGATCAGAGTGGTGCGCAGGGTGATGCCGGGGATCTCGCGGCGCAGCTTGCCGATCACCTCCAGCAGCTCGGCGCGGTTGGAGCGGCGGTTCATATTCTTGAGGATGGTGTCATTGCAGTGCTGGATGGGCAGATCGAGGTAGGGTACCACCTTCTCATTGCGCTTCATGGCGGCAATGAACTCATCCGTGATGCGCTCCGGGTAAGCGTACATAATGCGGATCCACTCGAGGCCCGGCACCTTGTTCAGCTTATCCAGCAGCTCGCAGATGCTGCCGGGCTTGCCCCAGTCCTCGCCGTAAGCGGTGGGGTCCTGTGCGACCACGATCAGCTCTTTCACACCCTCACCGGCCAGCCAGCGGGCTTCGGCCACGCAGTCGGCCATATCGCGGCTGTGCAGCGGGCCGCGGATGCCGGGGATGGCGCAGTAGTGGCAGCGGTTGTTGCAGCCTTCAGCGATCTTTAAGTACGCATAGTGGGCAGGCGTGCCGATGACACGCTTGCCGCCCAGCGGAAAGTCCTTTTTGGCACCGTAGCTTTCCAGATGGTCCTCACCATGGAACAGGCGGGCCACGATGGTGTCGATGGCCTTGTTGGAGGCACAGCCCACCACCGCGTCCACCTCGGGGATCTCTTCCTCGATCTGGCTGCGGTAGCGCTCGGCAAGACAGCCGGTGACGATGACCTTCAGCTCCGGGTTCTGCTGCTTGTAGGAGCAGGCTTCCAGAATGTTTTCAATGGCTTCGGTCTTGGCGCTCTCGATGAAGCCGCAGGTGTTCACAAGGATCACATCTGCTTCGGCCAAATCGGCCACGGTCTCGTGGCCGGCAGACAGCAGGATGTGCACCATCACATCCAGATCGACCTGATTCTTGGGGCAGCCAAGGGAAATACACGCAATTTTCATAGGGGATGATACTCTCTTTCTCTTTTGAGGGATGCTTTTTATTCTTCTTCCGCTCTTTTTATCGCTTCTTTTATGACCGAATACGCAAAGCCGCGGCGCTGCAGGGCGGCCACCACAAGGTCGCGGCGGCCATCGGCCAGCTTTTTCATGTAGCGGCTGCGCACCAGAGCGGCGGCAGCTTCCAGCTCCGGGCTTTCGCCGTCTGCGTCCGGGGCATAGACGCTTTCCAGCGCCTGCTCGATCTGCGCGCCGGAAAGGCCCTTCTGCCGCAGGATCTGGGCCGCCGCACGGCGGCTCTTGCGGGCGGCAAGCAGGCTGTGTGCCCGGGCTTCGGCATAGCGGTCATCGTTTACGTAATCCAGCTCCACCATCTCAGCCACAGCAGCCGCTGCAGCCTGCTCGGTAAAGCCATAGCACAGCCGTTCATACAGCTGTGCCGAGGACATCTCGCGCGAGGCCAGCGCATCCAGTGCGCGGGCGCGGGCCTTGGCCGGGTCGGCGCACTTTTCTTCTTCCTGCTTCGGGCGGCGGCGTTTATAAAAGGACATTTAGTCCTCCACCATGATGTCCAGCTCGCTCTCGCTGCTGCGGGCAGGAGCCTTGACCACCGGCTCCTTGGCATCTGCAGCCTTGGCGGGTTCCTCGGCCTTGGCCGCAGCGCCCTTGCCTGCCGGGCGGCGGGATGCGTACAGCTTATCGGCATTGGCGCGGATCTGGCCCTCGATGTCGTTTGCGATCTCGGGATTGTCCTTCAGGAACTGCTTTGCGTTGTCACGGCCCTGACCCAGACGGATATCGCCATAGTTGAACCATGCGCCGCTCTTCTGCACGATGCCCAGCTTCACGCCCACATCAATGAGTTCGCTCATCTTGGAAATGCCCTCGCCGAACATGATATCGAACTCTGCCTCACGGAACGGAGGTGCCACCTTATTCTTGACGATCTTGGCGCGGGTGTGGTTGCCGATGAACTGGCCGGAAGAGTCCTTCAGGCCCTCCACGCGGCGGATGTCGATGCGCACCGAGGCGTAATATTTCAGGGCGCGGCCGCCGGTGGTGACCTCCGGGTTGCCGTACATCACGCCCACTTTTTCACGCAGCTGGTTGATGAAGACGCAGACCGTGTTGGTCTTGCCGATGACCGAAGTCAGCTTGCGCATGGCCTGACTCATCAGGCGGGCCTGCAGGCCCACATGGCTGTCGCCCATTTCGCCCTCGATCTCAGCCCTCGGCACCATGGCGGCAACCGAGTCCACCACGATGGCATCGATGGCACCGGAGCGCACCAGTGCTTCGCAGATCTCCATGGCCTGCTCGCCGGTGTCCGGCTGGCTGACCAGCAGATTGTTGATGTCCACGCCCAGCGCTTCGGCATAGGTGGGGTCCAGTGCGTGCTCCACGTCAATGAAGGCCACTTCGCCGCCCTGCTTCTGGGCTTCTGCCAGGATGTGCAGAGCCAGCGTGGTCTTACCGCTGGATTCCGGGCCGTACACCTCAATGATGCGGCCGCGGGGCACACCGCCCACGCCCAGAGCCAGATCCAGACCCAGACTGCCGGTGGAAATGGCATCCACCTGCATGGAGGCGTTATCACCCAGCTTCATCACGGCACCCTTGCCGAACTGCTTTTCGATCTGGGCCAGCGCAGTGGCCAGCGCATCCTTTTTGGCCTCCGGCTCGGTCTTTTTGGTCGCCGGGGCAACGGTGTTGTTGTTCTGATTTTTTGCCATAGCGTGCTGCTCCTTTTCTTCCTGCTGCCCGCCGTGCGCGGGCTGTCCGTATACTTTCCAGTATAGTATACCACAAAATCAAAATATTACAACAAGAAGTTGTTTCTATTTTCACTTTTATTTTTCGGGTCTGTGGGCGATCATGCACCGGTCATTGCCGCCAAAATCCTTGCGGCACTCAATATCTGCCCAGCCGTTTGCAGCCAGCAGTGCCGCCACAGCCTGCCGCTGCTGCCAGCCGATCTCCAGCACCAGCGCTCCGCCGGGCCGCAGTGCATTCTGGTAATGCTCTGCAAGGGCACGGTAAAACACAAGGCCGTCCTTTCCTGCTTCCAGCGCCATGGCCGGTTCCTGTGCCACCTCCGGCTGCAGGTGCCGCATCTCCTCGGCGGTGAGGTAGGGCGGGTTGGATACGATCAGATCAAGCTGCCCTTCCGGCAGGCCCTGCCAGTATGTGAACAGGTCGCCCTCCACAGGCTGCACCGCATAGGCTGGCTTTGCCTTTGCGCGCAGAGCGTTCAGCGCCGGCCCCCAGTCAAAGGCCGGGGCAGCCTCCTGCTCAAAGGCAGCAGGCTCCAGCAAGTCCTCCGTCTGTCCGCCCTGCCCTTTCAGGGCGCAGCGGCAGTTCTTTTCCAGATAAACAAAGGCTTCCGGGCTTTTTTCCACGCAGGTCACCTGCGCCGCCGGGCAGAAGCGCTTGATGCCCAGCCCCAAGCAGCCGGTCCCCGCGCAGAGATCCAGCACCCGGGGCGCTGCAATGCCCGTCAGGGTATTGGCAGCCGCTTCCGCTACCACCTCAGTGTCTGCCCGGGGGCAGAGCACACCGGGGCCAACGGCAAGGTCAAAATCCAAAAAGCTCCAGATCCCGCACAGGTATTGCAGCGGTTCCCGCTGCTCACGGCGCGTGCAGAGGGCTTCCAGCTTTTCCGCTTCCTCCGTGGTCAGCACCCGGTCGGAAAGGCGGGCATCCCGCCCGGCTGCCACGCGGAACAGCTCCCGTGCATCGTAATCGGCATCCGGACACCCTGCAGCGGAAAGCCGGGCTTCCACGGCCCGCACCGCTTCGCGTGGGGTCAAACCAGCAATTACCATCTGCCATCCTCCGGGTCCTCGGGCAGCACAGGGGTCACGGCGGCAATGGCCACCTCGATCATGCTGTCGTCCGGTTCAAACACGGTCAGGTGCTGCACCCAGATACCGGGCTGGCGGATGATGCGGGTGGCAATGTTATCGGACCGGCCGCACCACTTGAGCAGCTCATAGCTGATGCCCATGACCAGCGGCAGAAGCAGCAGCTTGAACAGCACCCGCAGGCCGATGCTGCCCCACGGCAGCACGCTGTAGAGGAACACGCTGACGATGACCACCAGAATGAGGAAGCTGGTGCCGCAGCGCGGATGGAACCGAGTGTACTTGCGCACATTCTCCACGGTCAGCTCATCACCGGCCTCATAGCAGGCAATGGTCTTGTGCTCGGCACCGTGGTACTCAAACACGCGGTGGATCTCCTTCATCTTGGAGATGGCCACCATATAGGTGAGGAAGATGCCAACTTTCAGCACCGCTTCAGCAACACCTTGGCCCAGCGGCCCAATGTTACAAAGTGGTTCACGCCGCCCACGATGAGGGTGGGCAGCACGGTGAACAGCAAAATCGCCAGCAGTCCGCCCAGTACGGCGGCACAGGCCAGCAGTGCGTCCTCTGCCTTTTTGCCCAAGTGGTCGCCCACCCATTTTTCAAAGGCAGTCTCTTCCTCTTCGGGGTCGTAGTCGTCACCCATGCTCACCTGAGCCGAGTACATCATGTAGCGGTAGCCCACGATCAGGCTTTCGATCATGGAGATGGCACCGCGCACCAGCGGGATCTTTGTCCAGATGCCGTGGTTCTTCACAGGGTCGATCTTGGTCTCAATGGTGCCGTCCGGCTTGCGCACGGCGCAGCAGATGAGCTTCGGGCCGCGCATCATGATGCCTTCCATCAGCGCCTGCCCGCCGACGCTGGTCTTGAAACGTTCCTTTTTGGGTTGATTCATTGGGTTCTCCTATCGGATCATATTTTTTTCGACCATTTTACCACAGAATTGTGACAAAATCTTCACGCCTTATGGTACAGCGGCAAGCCCAGTGTGACCACTGTGCCGCGGCCCAACGTGCTCTTGATGTCCATGGTGCCGTCCAGTGCAGTCATGATGGAATCCACCAGCGCAAGGCCGATGCCGCTGCCCCGCACCGAATTGCTGCCCTTGTAGAACTTGGTCTTGACGTTCTCAAGGTCTTCCGGCGGGATGCCGCGGCCCTGATCGATGATCTCCGCAAAAGCCTTGTATTCGCCCGCCCACAGCTTGACCGTGATGCGCCCGCCGGGGGCCGAGTACTTGATGGCGTTGTCCATGATGTTGATGAACACCTGCCGCAGACGGTCCGGGTCGGCATAGACCGGGATCATCTCCTCCGGCTCGGTGTAGCTGAGCACAAGGCCCTCGCGCTGGATGCGTGCTTCACAGAACAGCACCGCATCGGTCAGCTCTGCCACAAGGTCCAGCGGGCGGCAGTCCATACGGATGCGGCCGTTCTGCAGACGGCTGAAATCCAGCAGCTCTTCCACCATGTTGTACAGGCGGCCCGTCTCATTGTTGATGATCTCAAGGCCCTTGCGGTAGTTCTCGTCTGCCGGGTCGTCCAGTGTGCGCAGGGTCTCCACCCAGCCCCGGATGGAGGTGAGCGGCGTGCGCAGCTCGTGAGAGACGGAACTGATGAACTCGTTCTTCATCTTCTCGGTCTCTTCCAGCCCTTCGGCCATCTGGTTGATGGTGCCGCGCAGGCGGTCCACCTCGTCGTGCTCGTTGCCGGTGACCGGCAGGCGCACATCCAGCTCACCCCGGGCGATGCTGGCTGCGGTGCGCTCCACCTGTCCCAGCGGCACCACGATGCTGCGGATGAAGTACAGGCCGGACATCACGGTGAAAGCAAGGATCACCGCCGCGATCACAACACTTACCGCGAGGGCGTTCTTGATCTGCGCTCCCACAAGGGTCAGGCTGGTGACAAGACGCATCGCCGCCACATCCTCGGCGGCATAGGGCACCAGATAGCAGGCCGCCATCACCAGCTCGCCGGACTGGGTGCGGTAGACCGCCACACCAAGGCCGTCAGAAGCCTCCTGCGCCTGCTCAAAGTCGATGCCGGTCACAATGCCGTCCGCATTTGTGCCGCTGGAGGACGCAATGACCCCGCCATAGCTGTCCAGCAGCATGAACTCGTATTTGTCCTTATCGGCAAACTGCTCCACCATGCGGCGCAGGGCCACGCTGCGGGTAGCCGCCGTGCTCTGCACCGTATCGCCTGGTGTACATTTTCAGCTGGCCGGACACCGAAGAGAACCGCCGGTACATGGTCTGCTGCACGCTGTTATAATAGCTGCGTGTGTAGTTGTACAGGAACATGGTTTCGGCCAGCAGCACCAGCAGCACGGTGATGAGCAGGTTGCCCCGTAGCCACCGGCGGGTGATCCCGCTTCTCATTCTTCCCATCTGTAACCGTAGCCCCACACAGTAAGGATATGGGTGGGATGGCTGGGTTCATCCTCCACCTTCATGCGCAGACGGCGGATGTTCACATCCACGATCTTCACGTCACCAAAATAGTTCTCGCCCCACACACCCTTCAAGATCTTCTCGCGCACCAGCGCAATGCCGGGGTTGCGGAAGAACAGCTCCATGATCTGGAATTCCACCTGCGTCAGCTCAATAGGCTGGCCTGCCTTGAGCAGCACGCGGCGGTTCTCGTCCAGCACAAATTCGCCGCTGGTGAGCATCCCCAGCGGGTTTTCCTTTTGCTTTTTCGTCCCCGCCTGCAGTACGGCCGACGCGGCGGCACAGCGCTTTCACACGGGCCAGCAGTTCGCTTACGCTGAAAGGCTTGGTCATATAGTCATCGGCACCAATAGAAAGGCCGCGGATCTTGTCCTGCTCCTGTCCCTTGGCGCTGAGGATGATAATGCCGATCTTCTGATCGGTGCGGCGGATGGTCTCGCACAGGGAGAAGCCGTTCATGCCCGGCAGCATCACATCCAGAATGGCCGCATCGCAGCCCGGCTTCTTCTCCAGCAGCGGCAGAGCCGCCTCGGCGCTTTCGGCCTCCACAGCCTCCATGCCCGCAAGGCGCAGGTTCAGCGCGATCATCTCGCGGATGTTGGCTTCATCTTCAACCAGAAGCATTCATGGAGAATGTGGATTGGATTAGTAATCTGAAACTGCGTGTAGCATTGGGTATGGCAGGTAATAACAGCATTGATTCCGACCTTTGGAGATATCAATATTCCATAGCATCCAACGGAGGTCCGAGCTGGGGTGAAAGTACGGAGAATGGTGAAACTTATTATGCGTCGAATAGTACTTTCCCGAATACGAAAATTAAATGGGAAACTACTGTAACTCGTAATTTGGCTGTCGACTTAGGGTTATTTAATGGTCGCCTTACCATTACACCGGAGGTTTATTGGAATACGACTCGTGATTTGCTTTATCGGACTTTGATCCCCACCACTACCGGTTACACCCGGCAGATGCAAAACGTGGGGCAGGTCACGAATAAAGGATTTGAATTGACTATCAACGGAGACATCATCCAGAAAAGAGATTTCATTCTGAGTGCGAATTTAACTATGGGCTTCAATAAGAGTCGTGTAGATAAAATCAATGGAGATGATAAAGAACTGTGGACTACTTCTAGCCGTTGGAGTTCAAGTGACAATGACTTTTGCTTGAAAGAAGGTGGTGAAGTCGGTTTGATTTACGGATATGTATATGACGGTATTTATGGGTTTTGACGGATTTGAACGCTCTGGTTTCAACTATGTACCTAAAGAAGGAACAGTGAATTGTGATGCCATTTACGGGACTTATCCTGGACGTCCGAAATTCAAAGATATTACTGGTGACGGTATCGTGAATGAAGAAGACCGTACTGTAATTGGTAATACGAACCGCGCTTGCAGGGAGGTTTCGGATTGAGTGGCAGTGGAAGAACTTTGATTTTACAGCCAATTTTATCTATATGCTTAATTTCGATGTGTTAAACTCTACGGCATATGAACTATCTTCTGCTTATGGTTCCAGTCAGACCAATCCGAAGAATGTGCTTGCCAAATTCAATTACGATAATCGTTGGGTATATCATGGAGATATTTACAATACTAATGCTGATGGCTCGACATCTCTTTATAATATGGGGGAACCTCTAATCAGTAATAGTCAGCATATTGAATATCTGGATGTGTACGAACGGATTAATGCAGGTAAGACTCTTTGGAATCCGAATGATGTAACGGCAAGATATACACATTCTTACTTTGTTGAGGATGGCTCTTTTCTTCGCTTGCAGGACATAACCATTGGTTATACACTGCCTAAGAAACTAACTCAGAAATGGGGTGTTGAACGTTTGCGTGTATATGTCACCGGATCTAATCTTTTTTGTTTAACCGGTTATAGCGGTTACGACCCGGAAGTAGATATCCAGAGTGGTTTGACACCAAGTGTTGATTATAACCGTTACCCGCGTAGCCACGGTTATCTGTTTGGCCTTAACTTAACTTTCTAATTTTTAAATTGAATGACAATGAAGAAAAATATCTTATACATACTATTCGCTTTTGGAGGCTTGACATCTTGCTCAGACTTTTTTGGAAGTACAATCTCCTTCAAGCTTTATCGATGATTATGTATTCAGCAGTACAGAAGAGGCTAATCGTTTGCTTAACGGTGTATATACAGCTCTCTGTTCTAATAGTATCTATGGAAACTCTTATCTTAATACGTTTTGTCTGAATAGTGACGTAGAGTTTACTACTAGTACAGCTGAATTGCAAAGTACTAGTCATAATGAATATAAACTGTTTGACTGCGAAGCGGATGCCAGCAATCTTCTGAGCACTTGGAATGCCGCTTATTCTGCTATCGAGAAAGCTAATAACTTTGTGAGCGCTGCCGAGCAGAGCGACTTATACACCACGGGAAATGCCGAACTTCTTCAGATGATTGGTGAAGCGAAGTGTATTCGAGCTATGTGCTATCTTGATTTGGTGATTATGTTCGGTGATATTCCATTCTCACTGACTCGTGCTTATGATTCTGAAAGCCTAGTGATGCCTATGGGCAACCGAGATGAGATTTTGGCGGCACTTATCTCTGATTTGAAAGAAACAGCACCGCAAATGAACTTTTCGAGCGAGCTTTCCGAAGGAATAGAACGCTGCTCCAAAGAATATTGTTGGGCGTTGATTGCTCGTATAGCTCTCTATCGGGGTGGTTATTCATTGCGTCCCGGTGATTCGAAAACGGATGTCGGTACAATGCAACGTTCAACGGACTATGCAGACTACTATGAGATAGCTCGAGACTATTGCGATTCGGTCATTACATCGGGTACCCATGCATTGACTAAAGATTACTATAGTGTGTTTATTGATGAATGTAACTATAGAGTGGCGAGCGGTGATGATCCTATTTTTGAGATTCCTTTTACACGGGATGTGAATGGAGCCATCGGGTATATTCAGGGTCCTAGGGGTACAGACTCCAGTGCCGGAGGAACAGAAGCACCTAATTTGTTGGGGCACGACCGGTGCCAACGTGCGTTTGAACGCTTTCTATCGTTCTCTTTTAACAAGGAAGATGTACGTCGGAATACCGTTGGTTATTGGGATATGACTATGCCGGAACACCGACGTTACTGAACGACTATAATAACTATTGTAACAAATGGTCAAAGTTTTGGGATGAAAACCATATGCAAGGTTATGTGAGCGGAAGCAATACCGGTATAAACTTCCCGTATATGCGTTATGCTGATGTTCTGCTAATGTTTGCTGAAGCGGAAAACGAACTGAATAACGGCCCTACAGATGCTGCCAAGTCAGCCTTGAAAGCTGTTCGCGAACGTGCATTCCGCGGTGCCGGCAACCAGAGTGAGATGGTAGATGCATATGTGAATGCTGCCGGTTCAAAGGAAGACTTTTTTCAATTGATTTTCGATGAGCGTGCATGGGAATTTTGCAGGAGAAGGATTGCGCTGGA
>ENA-OPYU01000369-OPYU01000369.1-human-gut-metagenome-genome-assembly--contig:-NODE-369-length-18214-cov-4.107093_pt1 | contig 18214 bp, 22 predicted proteins | sample MGYA00242637_ERZ504482 | MGnify/ENA primary metagenome ERZ504482 (study PRJEB26092, sample SAMD00036237) | human gut metagenome | host: Homo sapiens | study: EMG produced TPA metagenomics assembly of... | reverse complement strand
ATTCAGATTCCTTTCCAGGAAATAATCTACGCAGAGCATTTTTCTCACATGATTCACATCCACACTGCCGGTGAAAGGGAGCTGGTCACCCGCCAGTCCTTTGATTCCTTCATAACCTCCCTGAAAAATGGACGCACGTTTCTATCAGTGTAACCGAGGTGTCGTGATCAATCTGGAGCATGCCGTTGATTTTGACGGATCAAGGCTTTTTGCCTTGATAACGGAAGCAATGTCCCGGTCAGCCGGAAGCTGCTCGAAAAACGCCAGACAGACATTTATGGAATTTCTGTTCCAAAGGAGGTCTTGAAATGACCGACATACTTCGCCCTGTACTTGAACTTTCCGTAATCATTCCCGGCATACTGCTGTCATATCTGCCTGTAAAAAGCTATCTGCGACAGACACCGCTTAAGCTGACAGCGTGGCGTTTTTTCCTCTTCTCCTGGGAATCTGTATTTTCGGAGGAGCAGTTTGCTGTACCTTCCACTTTCCCACCAGATGGATCCTGTTTCCTCTGTTGCCTGTTATTATGCTTATTTATCATAAAACGTTAAAAATCTCTGTCTGGAAATCCGTCAGTATTTTTCTGGCAGTCTTTGCCGTTTTTTGCATGTGTCAATAGTCTTTCCCGGGCAGTCAATGCACTTATTACTGCTGACCTGCATATTACAGAAAATGAGCTGTGGTTTCGTACCAGTGCCGGAATTTTCTATAACGTCATCTGCCTGCTGTTTGTTCTGGCAGCCTGGTATCCTGCCCGCCACTGTGTTCAGACAATGATCGCAGACGAAAACTTTGCCCAAACCTGGTATGTATTCTGGATCCTTCCGGTAATCTTCATCGGAGTGAATCTTTTTTATGATTCCTAAATACCGCAGCACTTTATATACCGGGCGGGTCCTGCAGTGTTATATTGTTTTAAGTCTTGTACTGCTCATAATCCTGCTCCTGTTTTATGTCATGTTTCTCATGATGGCGGTCAGCCTGAACAGAAATGCCAGACTTCAGCAGGAGAACCATTTTCTTTCCCTTCAGCAGGAAAGATACGAGAATCTCTGTATGGCCATTGAAGAAGCAAAACAGGCGCGTCACGACATCCGTCATCATTTTGTCCAACTGTCCTCTCTGGCAGAGCAGGGTGACATGGAAAAGATTAAAAAAGTATCTATCCGCTACAACCGAAAAAATTTCTGACTATAACCTCCATTTCTGTGAAAATCAGGCTGTTGACAGTGTTTTCGGATATTATTCCACCCTTGCCCAAAAAGAAAATATTCCTTTTCATGCACTGGTTTCCCTGCCCACTGATCTTTCCATAGATGAGATTAATCTGTGCCTTGTATTTTCCAATCTACTGGAAAATGCCATCCAGGCAAGTGTGAAAACAGAGCCCGCCCGCAGAAAGATTAATGCGGAGGTTTATCCCCACCATAATCACCTGCTTCTGATTCATGTGGAGAATACCTTCGATGGTAAAATACAGCAAGAAAACAATATTTTCCAATCCTCCAAACGCTCCGGAAACGGCATAGGAATCGAATCTGTCCGCCACATTACCGCCAAAAACGGCGGTGCCTGTGACTTTACCTATGAAGATGGTATTTTTTCTGCCAAAATAATGCTCCGGATATAATCAGTTAATGATTATACCCGGGCAAATGCCTGCCAACCAATACCGCCGCAACCGGCATCACCACCACACAGGCAATCGCACCAAATATCATAGATACACAGTTCTGAAATAATATTTTCGAATTTAATAATGTTTCCAGTGTATAATCCTGCATCTTCAGATAAGAAAATAATAATAGTGATTCTCCAAGATACGCAAATAGCAATGTATTCACCGTTGTCCCGATTACTTCTCTTCCAATCTGCATTCCACTTTCTACAAGTTCTGTCAGTTTCATCTCCGGTTTGTGAATACTGACCTCGTAAACGGAAGTTGTAACCGTAAGTGCCATATCTAACACAGCTCCCAACGTACTGAGTATGATCACGGCTGTCGCAACATTTCTCATATTAATGTCCAGATTCATATTATAATATAATACATCATCTTCCGCAGCCTGGATTTCATTCAGTCCTCCTGTCTCACTTCTCCACACCACCATATAGATAAAGAAAAACAGGACCGTCATTGTAATCAATACGGCTGCAAATGCACTCTTCGTCTTTTCATTGGTACCATTTTGATAAAATAATGTGACACATGAAACGATGATTCCTACTCCGACCGTAACCAGAAGTACCGGTGCTCCCGCTGCCATCAGCCAGATAGCCAGGCTAAGCAGCAACATATTTCCAACCAGTGCTATCAATGATATCACACCTCTGTCCCCGCCAATAATCATGATCAAAAATAACAGAATCAATCCCAGTATCATCAACATGTCTTCTTCACCTTCCTTATCGTTAATTTCATCATCACAGATGTGATCAGTATAGATACTGGTATTGCCAGTACAATTCCAATACTCTCTATGAAGAATCTGCATAATTCACACGGAATATGTAATTTTATAATCGTCATAAACCGGACACTGTTATTCATCCTGATCACGCACATCGGAATCAAGCCACAGCCAAACACGAACAATAATACATTGATCATCGTTCCCATAATATCATATCCTATCTCTCTTCCGGATCGGAATAACTCCCGAAATGTAACTTCTGGCCGCTTCGTAACAATTTCACTCAATGCGACAGCAATTGCCACTGCAACATCCATGATTGCTCCAAGTCCTGATAGCAAAATCTCTGCATGAAAAATCTCATCCGGATTATCAATGCTCCCCAAATATTCCATAGTAGAATAATCCAATTCAGCACTATGACTGATCACCACATCAAATATTCCCATGATCATTGCCAATACACATATGGTTGACAATAATGCCGCCCATGTTTTCCTGTGAATTCCATTTAATCCGATCAATGTAGCAATTGCAAAAAAGATTACCATTTTATTACAGATTGCTACAACATCCGCATCATCACCGCTTTTTAGGAATCCTGCTGTAAATATCACAATATTGATTCCCACTGTCACAATTGTAAGCAAGCCTTTCTTTCCCGCAATCATCATCAATACCAATATTAAAAGACCAAGCAAAATAATAAGTTCCGTATCTCTTTTTACACACTGTATACTGGATCCCACATTATTTTCAGACCCGTTCAGCAATACCTTATCCCCTTTGTGATATTTCTGCTTTAACATTCCTGTATAGGTATATTCATTAGAAAAATCAACGATTTTCCCTTTATTCGTTCCATTTAATATCACCCCCCCGGATCTTTTGCTTATATTTAATTTCTTGTGTTCCACGGGTACTTTTGCTTTCTCCTGCCACGCTTGTCTCTACTTTTGTCAGCTTTGCAATTGGTGTCTGATACAGCCATGCGTCATTCATGACAAATATGACTGCAATCAAATATATCAGACCAAATACTCCATATAGCTTTGCTCTTTTACTTTTCTTTACATATTCTGTTATTTTCTTTGCAATCTGTTTCATTTTTATCTTCTTTCTTTTTTATTTACCTGCAGCTCCGAATCCACAAGGTGACAGTACAATGTATCGTCTCCCTGTTCCTTCGCTTCATACTATTCCACCTGGAATATAGAAAAAGTTATTTTCCCACTCTCCCTCTGGTCTATCATACATGGCGTTCAAATCTCTGGGAGCCTGCCACTGGCAGCTTTTATTCCGTATTTTTCCAGATTTACCCGGCCGTTTATCACTTCAACTCCATCCGCCCGAAGAAGTTCTGCCTGCACATCCTCTCCACCAAACGCAAATGCCCCGGCCAGTTCTCCTTTCGCATTGACCACACGGAAGCATGGAATATGTTCCGGATCCGGATTCTTATGCAGTGCATTGCCCACGGCTCTTGCCATTCTGGGGTCTCCCGCCATCTCTGCGATCTTCCCATAAGTTGCCACATGCCCTTTTGGAATACGCTTCACTGCTTCGTAAATTCTCTTTGTCGGACTGTCCGTAACCAGATCATAGCTTTCTGCGATCATTCTTTTAATCTCTTTTTCCGGAACAGTCCCATCCAGAATGATCGTATTCCAGTGTTCTTTATTCAGATGATACCCGGCCGTCACTGACTCATACGTCGAGCGCCAGAAGTCTCTCCACTCCGGATTCACTTTGACATTCAGATTGATATAGCCTTCCCGTTCATAGATCCACAGAAATGGTTTTTTTACTTCCTTTGATCCGCACCAGCTGCCAGTTTGGATCACGGAATGGCTTTTCTTCATATACATTGTCAAAAGACATTCCGTATGCTAATGCTTCTTCTCTTGTCATCGTATGATTCCCATCCTTCCTGATTTATACTTTCTTTCATTATCGATAAGTACAACTAATCAATATATGATATTCTCTTTTTTCAGAAGTTCCTCACATATTCCAATATATTTTTCTGTATAAATACTGCCCTTTTCCCAGATAAAATCAAAAGCATGCTGCATTTTAAAATCTGAAAGTCTGATTTCTTTCAATGTTCCATTCTTAAGTTCATCCGCTACTGCAATCTTATACATAAATGAAATTCCACAATCTCTTTTTAAAAGCCCGATAATTGTATGCATATTTTCCACTTCTGTATAATGGAGAAAATCTTTTATCCCCATTCCTCTTGCAAGAAGTAACTCCTCTAAAATATTTCTTGTCCCGGATCCCGGTTCACGTACAAGCAGGCGCTCCTTCACCAGTTCCTGCATTGTTTCTGGAAATTTTTCTTTGAATGTGTGATCTCTGGCACAAACTGCTATATACTCTTCCGTACTGTAATTTTTATGTTCATAATTTTCCTTCGGATAATTGCCCTCTACAAGCGCAAGATTAATCCTTCCTTCATCAAGCAAAGTCAACAGCTGCGTTGTATTTCCATAATGTATATGCAGGTTTATCTCCGGATGGCTGATCAGGAAATCTGCTATTTTATCTACAATTGCATATTCTCCAATCGTCATCGTAACTCCTATGGAAAGTGATTCCATCTTATGGGATTCATTTCTTATCTCATTCATAATTGCCAGCTGATCATTTTTCATTGTCATCAGCCGTTTTCTAAGTATCTCTCCTTCCTGAGTCAGATACAACTGTTTATTACAATAAGAAAACAATTTGACATCGTATTCCTTTTCAAAGAAATGAATATGTTGCGAAACTGCCGGTTGCGTAATATGTAACCTTCTTGCTGCCTCTGTGAAATTCCATTGTATCACATACCGCAAGGAATGTATCTGTTCTAAAATCCAGCATAATCTTTTTACCTTTCATTGTCAATTTGATTTTTTGAATTAATTTTTTCATTATCATTCGATAATATTATATAATTATTTATTATTGTTATCCAGTGTTATAATCTCTAGTGGAAACCCGTATGAACCAATAAAAGAATGAGAAAGAGGAAAAAAACATGAATTTTTTTGAACAAAAACCTAAACGGTATACTGGTTTGTTTTGTGATTGCGATTCCATCATGGCTTCTTGGAAAGGCTTTCCCGGTTATCGGCGGACCTGTCATCGCGATCCTGGCCGGAATGCTGATTACACTAGTATGGACCAATAAAGGAAAAGCCGAATCAGGTATCAAATGGACTTCTAAGATTATTTTACAGACAGCTGTTGTACTGCTTGGATTTGGAATGAATCTTGGTGTTATTCTACAGACTGGAAAGCAATCCCTTCCGATCATCGTATGTACGATAAGTACTTCTCTGATCATTGCGTGGGTTCTCCGCAAGATCATGAATGTCCCATCGAATACTTCGATTCTCGTAGGGGTCGGCTCATCCATCTGCGGAGGATCTGCGATTGCTGCCACTGCACCGGTCATCGATGCAGATGATACTGAAGTTGCACAGGCAATCTCTGTAATCTTCTTCTTTAATGTTATCGCTGCCGTACTTTTCCCTGTACTTGGAAGTGCACTTGGCTTTGACACTACAAGTGGAAGCTCCTTCGGATTATTTGCCGGAACCGCTATTAATGATACTTCTTCGGTCACCGCTGCTGCCTCTACCTGGGACAGTATGTGGAATCTCGGAAGTGAAACACTGAATACAGCCGTGACCGTAAAGCTTACACGTACACTGGCAATTATTCCGATCACACTGGTATTGTCCCTGATCCGTGCAAAATCTGCTGCAAAATCTGGAAATGCTGACTCAGCATCAAACAAATTCAGCTTAAAGAGAGCATTTCCTATGTTCATCTTATACTTCATCATTGCAGCTGTGATCACAACTGTATGTATGACTATGGGTGTCAGTGCAGATGTATTTGCTCCGTTAAAAGAATTGTCGAAATTCTTTATCATTATGGCTATGGCTGCGATCGGACTTAACAGCAATGTTGTAAAATTGATTAAATCCGGCGGAAAACCACTTATGCTCGGTGGATGCTGTTGGATCGGAATTACCATCGTGAGTCTGGGAATGCAGCATATCATGGGAATCTGGTAATTATTTCATCCAAACAGACGCTCTGGTGATCTCTTTGAGACTCGTTACCCCGCACATTTTCATCGTGTCTTCCAGCTCTGTTCCAATCTTATCTATATAAGACTTTACGCCTTCTTCCGCACCTCCATAAACGGCAGTCACAAATGGTCTTGCAATGATGACTGCATCTGCTCCGAGTGCCAGGGCCTTGAATACGTCTACACCACTCCGGATTCCGCCATCTACAAATATCTTCATGGAATCCCCTACTGCCCTGGCGATCTCTTCCAGCACCTCTGCTGTCGCCGGGCACTGATCCAGCACACGTCCTCCATGATTCGATACTACAATTGCAGATGCCCCGGCCTCTTTTGCCTTCAGGGCTCCTCTGACTGTCATAACACCTTTTACAATAAATGGTATTCCTGCAATCTTTGCGATCTCTCCAAGTTCCTCCACTGTCTTACTTCCTGCCGGCGGCTCCATGTTCTTAAGAAACGGAAGTCCTGCTGCATCAACATCCATTGCCACTGCAAATGCCTTTGATTCCTGAACCATCTTCATCTTTTCCGCAACGGTATCTATGTTCCATGGTTTCACGGTCGGGATTCCGATTCCGTCTGTTTTCCCGATTGCTTTTGTCGCAGCAACCATCACATTACTGTCGAGACCATCTCCTGTAAATGCGGCAATCCCGTATTTTGCACATGCCGACACAAGAATATCATTGTATCTCACATCATCCAGACAGTCGCCGTAATGTAATCCCACTGCACCAACCGGTCCTGCAAAAAATTGGATATAAAAACTTCTTTCCGAAGAGCTCCAGGGATGTATCCACCGGTTTGTTTTCTGCAATTGTGTCCATCTGAACACGGATTTCTTTCCATTTATCATAATTACGGATAGCTGTATCTCCGATTCCTTTTGCCCAGGTCCAGGCATCTGATTCTTACAGGCGCGTCCATTGCACTCCGGACAGGCCTTACAATAATTTCCAATACGTGTTCTTGCATTTTCTATACATTCTGAATAATTCATATTTTTCCTCTTTTCTTTCGCTTTCTAACATCTTCCACAGTTTCTGCAAGGATTACATCTTAATTTTTTCCAGTTTTAAATTCCAATCTTGAATTTCCGGTAACTTTTCCCCAGTTATCCACTTTTTGCATCCCATAATGATCTGAAACCGTAACTTTATCCCCATTCCACTCAATCTCCAGTGGATATAGTGTAATATTTTCAGGATTCATACAGTTCTGATGAAGTCTTGGTGAATACACTTCTTCTCCCCAGGATACGGCCTGATCTATTGTCAGAATCCTTATATGCGTCTCACTGATACGTAAAATCTCCGGTTCCACTACACAATGATATCTTTCAGGTATTTCATTCTTGAAAACAGAAATGATTCCTAACGGCGTCCTGATCTTTTCATTCTTTTTCATCTTAATATCCGATTTCCTCCAGAATCCTCTCAACAAGTCTCGCATTTTTTCAGCGAAAATTCTTCCGTAACCGCCGGAATCTCATTTTCATCGATGCATCTGCCGAATTGTTCTACCTCCAGGCGATAATTCTGTGGAACTTCTACCGTCTTTACTTCTTCCTGCCCCTCATCCGTACGAATCGTATAGCTTAATTCTCCATCACCATTGAATGCAAATTTGGTTCCGGTAATACTTCCCTTCGTTCCATCTATCTCCAGACAGTCCAGTCTCCTGTCCTGATTCGTTGCAAGCGTCATGCCACAGGTAAATGCTGCTTTCTTTCCATCTGCGAATTCCATGACTACAGAAGTCAGCTTATCGATCTTTTCTTCCGAAAAGATTGCGGAAGCCTCGACTTTTTCTGGTTCTTCATTCAGAAGTCCTAACGTCAGGCTTGTGTTATATACTCCAAGATCGTATGTACACCCTCCAAGAGTCTCCCGTCTCATCCGGATATTTTCCTTATTATAATCCGATGTGATAAATGCGGAATCTATATAACAAACTTCTCCTATCGTTCCATCTTCTATCTCTTTCTTAATTGCAGTGATATATGGACTGTGCTGATACGCAAAAGCTTCCATAAGATATACATGATTCTCTTTTGCTGTTTCAAATAATTCTTTTACCTGATTTTCACACGGTGCAAGCGGCTTTTCACACAGTACATGTTTGCCGCTTTTCATAGCTTTCACGGCCCACTCATAATGTAAAGTATTTGGCAGCGCAATATATACCGCTTCCACTTCCGGATCATCCAACAATTCTTTATAACTTCCATAAGCTTTTTCAAATCCAAATTTTTCTTTAAATTGTTCAGCTTTGTCTATGCTTCTTCCGGCAATTGCATATAATTCGCAGTTGTATGCCTGTATCATTCCCGGAATGGTACAACTTCTGGCAATTCCGGCAGTTCCTATAACGCCCCACTTGAGTTTTTTTCATTGCTTTTACGCCTTCACTTATGTATAATAATTTATTTTAGCACTTTTGGAAACATTATCCTACTGAAAAAAATGTACCTTTTATCCTTATTACTCTGGCACTGAAATTTACTTTTTCAAATCAGCCGTTTTCATATTTTGGGGATACTTTGTGCTGTACATAAGGCCCCATACCCCACTTCCTCATTCGGATACTCGTCAAATCCCGGTACCTTTTTTCGCTCCACGTCTCAGATACGCCTTCACATTTTTCCCCATATAGATATGGATCGTTTCCTCTCACAATCCCCCATTCCATCAAAAGCGCTGCACTTCCTGTCACAAATGGCGTGGCAAAGGATGTTCCTGTAAATGCCACATATCCTCCGCCCACTGTTGTTGTCATAACTTCCACTCCCGGTGCCACAAGATCCGGTTTCACCATATTTGTAAGTCTGGTAAATCCTCTTCCCGAAAAATCCGCATATGCAAATGTCCTTGCGTCATACGCTCCTACGGATATTGCACGGCTGGCAGAAGATGGAATTGTGAGCGTCGTAGCATCTGTTGGAAACAAGAATCCTGTTCCACGGTTCAATACATTGTCGCTTGGAAGCCACATTTCATATTGTCCTGTCACGATCTTCCCGGCACTTAGAACAATTCTCCATATTCCTTCTGTCAGATAACTATCTACCGGAAGCAGATCTATATAGATTTCCTGGGAAATGCTGTAAGGACTTGGTTCCCATAATAAAGCAGTATTTCTGTCTGACCGATCCGGAAGCGATGTGCTCCCAATATCTCCGGTACCGGTCCGACCCGCACTCCCGCTGGATTGATGATCGAAATCTCTATCTGATCCGTATATTCTTTCCATATCTGGATACTGATCGATGACTGTCTGCTCTGAATTGCAAGCTGGATTGTCTCTTCTCCTTCTGAAATAATTCTACCGGAAGTATGCCCGGCACTTGCCGCTTCATTTCCGGTTCCGATGCAAAATACACTCTTCCATATATTGGACACATCATCGATATACCGCTCCAGCAGTGTCGTCCCGTCATGTCCGCCGTATGTATTTCCAAAACTGATATTCACGGCTACAGGCATCCGAAGCTCCAGTGCCTTTTCTTATTATATAATCAATCCCCATCATTAGCTCTGTCGTTCTTGGAAATCCTTCCTGAATGGGATTACCAAGTTTTACAACGATCAATTCACTCTGCATGGCAACTCCGGCATAACGTCCTCCACTGTTATTTCCATTTCCTGCTGCTACTCCCGCCACTGCCGTACCGTGTCCGGAAATGTCCTGGCTTCTCACAAGCCTTCTCTGTTCTGATACGGTTTGTGCATTTAATGCTTCATCTATTTGTCCTTTCGTATACTCCACACCGATGCCGTATCCAACCGGTGCTGTTTCCCCATCTGCCGGATTCAGAGACTGATCCCACAGATACCGAATCCTCGTGCTTCCGTCCGCATTTCGAAAATCTATATTCGCATAATCGATTCCCGAATCTATGATTGCAACCAATATTCCCTGTCCATACAGAGAAAGGCGTGTATCCTGTACCGCATTGATACAAGACACACGCCTTCCTTCTGCCGCCTGAAAGAACAGCCGTTTTGGTTTTTCTACATATTCAACTTCCGGAATTCCCGATAAGATGTCGATTCTGGATTCTGTAATTCGGATGACTGCATATTCATTTTGAAGTTCTGTTACTTTGGATGCTATCTTCCTGACTCGGTCCAGATTTACGGAATATTTGATGATCAGATCCCATTCCCTGTCAAGCGGATCATATCCAACATTTAAATTCAAGGATTTTTCCCGCTCATCTTCCGCGGAATTCAGTGCAAGATTTAAAAGATTTTCTAGTTTCTGACTGGTCATACATTAACTCCAGATGCTTTTATTATTAATATATGTGCTTTGTAAGCCATAGGGGACACTGAAAAAGCCACTTTTTCACGTCCCCATTGGCATCTATTCTATTCTACTATATAATAAAAAACAAGAAAACTATTACATAGGAGGAATCGCCAATTATGTCGACAAAAAAAGCCAATCTGATTCTTACAACCTGCTCTATGGCATGGGGAACTTCTTATATATTTATGAAACTTGGAATTGAGGGACTTTCCCCTCTGATGCTGATGGCTCTGCGTACAGGAATCGCATTTCTGATTCTGGTACTTATATTTTTCAAAAAGTTACTGAAAGTTAATAAAAGACTTTTACTCTACAGTGCCATCACCGGCTTTCTACTTTTTACAAACCTTACGCCAATCCTTTACGGATTAAATACGATCACTGCTTCTCAGAGTGGATTCATCCTCAGCACCACCGTTGTGCTTGTTCCGGTCATTCATGCAGTTATTTCCCGGAGACTTCCGGCGCATCATGTCAGGCTTGGAATCATTATCGTATTGATCGGAATGGTACTGATCAACGGCGGTGATATATTTGCTGTCAAGCCCGGAACGCTGCTTTGTATGCTTTCGGCTTTCAGTTATTCAATCAATATTGTATTAAACAGCTATTTTACCAGACAGGTAGATCCACTTGCACTCGGAGTCTACCAGCAGGGCTTTACCTGTCTTTATTCCATAATCGGTCTGCTGGTGTTCGGATCCCCGATATTTCCGAGCACCACGTTGGACTGGATCTCCGTTCTTGGACTTGCTCTCTTGTCCTCAGCTTACGGATTCGTTGTACAAACTGTTGTGCAGCAATATACAACACCGGAGAATACTGGATTCCTGTTCTCCCTGGAACCGATCTTTGCAGCGATTTTTTTCCTTCATCTTCTTGCATGAGAAGCTCACGGAGATGGGATATCTCGGGGCCATTTTCATTCTTGCAGGAGTGTTTACCGCTATCGATGCCAAAAGTACGGTAATGGAATTAATCACCGGAAAATCCGTTGCAGAAGTTACATCCAAAAGATAGCAGAAAATCCGTTGTCTTATCCTGATATGTTCCCTTTACCGGAACTCCAGTAAAACAGGACATACCATTGACTGACAACGGATTTTTATCTTTTCTACAAAATCTCTGCTTCTAATTTTCTATAAATCGCATCTGCAAGAATCTTATGACTCTGTCCATCCATATGCTCCTGATCTGCTTCCGACGGACTCGCATAATCTGCTGCCCGCATGAATCGTTTGCCATACTTTCCGGCCACTTTTTCATATACCGGTTCTAATTTCTTTGATACTTCTACGGATTCTGGCGAAAATTCCTGATCATATCCGTCCTGCCATACCTTTTCTCCCAGATAGATCGGAGATATCACAAGAACCTTCATCTTATCTGTATACTGATTAATCTGTTCAAGTAGCCTTGCAATTCCTTTTCCGATGATTTCTGCTGACGCTCCGAATATGGTTTTGCAGTCATTCGTTCCAAGCATCAACACGACTGCATCCGGCGTGTGCGTCTCCAATAATGTCGGAAGCAATTCTGTTCCCCGTCTTCCCAGGCGAAGCGGATCTTCAAATATGGTCGTTCTTCCACACAGACCTTCCTCAACAATTCTAACATCTCGGTCCGCCAGTTTTTCCTGTAAGATTCCGGTCCATCGTTCTTCCCATAGAAAGCGCTTTCCGGTCTCTCCGTCTAACCCCCACGTATTCGAATCCCCAAAGCATAATATCTGTTTCATTACTTCCTGCACCTGCCTTCTGAGCTTTTCTCTCTTTTATCTTTTAATAACTGGAGTTTAACACCATTTTCCTATTAAGTCAATATGTTTTATATGTTTTATGTGTTTTTGCTTTTCATTATGCTTTCTTTTATGTTATACTATCTTATAGTTTATTCGTACTGAACGCACAAGGAGGAATTATCATGGAGGAAAGATTAAAACAACAACTTGATTTCATTCTCGAAATTGATAAAGAAAAGAATATATTACGACAGACCCACCTCTCCGGACACGGAAGGCGCGAAAATGATGCAGAGCATGCCTGGCATATGGCAATCATGGCATACCTGTTAAAAGATTATGCCAATGAACCCGTCGATATCGCAAAAGTTATGATCATGTGCCTGATCCATGACATTGTGGAAATTGACGCCGGAGATACTTATGCCTACGATACAGAAGGATTAAAGACGCAGAAAGCACGTGAAGATGCTGCCAAAGAACGGATCTTCTCACTGTTACCAGAAGATCAGAAAAAAGAACTGACTGCACTCTTTGATGAATTCGAAAATTACCGGACACCGGAATCCAAATTTGCACATTCCCTGGATAACCTGCAGCCATTGCTTCTCAATAACAGTAACGGCGGTGGCGACTGGCGTGAGCATCAGGTTACTTCCGAACAGGTATACGGAAGACAACGGAAAACGCAGTTGGGATCTGAGACTTTATATAAAGTAACAGACCAGATACTCAAAGAAAATATAGAAAATGGAAATATTAAAGAATCATAAGCAATGTTTTTCTTTCTACAGGACCTGCCATCGGCAGTCCCTGTAGAATGCATAATAAACAAAACATCATATTATTTTTCTATTAATACCTTTTATTCTCTCCTATAATATTAATTTCTTCCTGCTCTCTATCAATTTAAAATAGAAAATGCCATAACCACAATCCCAAGAACCACTAATATCACACCCGTCGCCCGGTTCAATGTCTTCGGTGTTGCCTTATTCGCAAATACTGCCGCAATCCTTGCCCACAACAGTGTGAACACAATACATAAGATCCACACCGCTATATTCGGCATTCCCCCGATTGCAAAATGCGAAACTGCACCGGTAAAGGCAGTAAATGTCATGATGAACACACTCGTTCCTACCGCCGTCTTAAGCTCATAGCCCAGGACAGAGGTCAGGATCAAAAGCATCATCATACCGCCTCCGGCACCGATAAATCCACAGATAAATCCGATCATGACACCACAGATTAACGACTGCACTGCACGTTTCTTCGGCGATACTTTTTCCATGGCTTCTTTTGTTGTCATGACAGGTTTTACGATGAACTTAATGCCGAGCAAGAATGTCATAAATACCGAGAAATTTCCCATCGTTGTAGATGGTACCAGACTGGACACATAACTTCCCACAACGGTAAAGGCAAGTACGCTGACCATCATGATCAGACCATTCTTCACATCCAGATTCTTATTCTTTCCATATGTATAGGCAGATACTGCGCTTGCAAGTACATCTGATGAAAGTGCAATTCCGACTGCCATATATGGATCCATTCCAAGAAATGTGATCAGCATCGGACTGATCACTGCCGCCGCACTCATTCCTGCAAATCCGGTTCCGAGTCCGGCTCCCATCCCCGCGAAAAATGTTACGATAATCATTAATATTGTATTCATCTAGTTCTTTTCCTCCAACATCTTCTCTATATTCGCTTCCATATGCGCCATTCCTTTTTCGAAGTGCTTTTCTTGTATCTTCATCCATTCCTTCAAATAGTTTTTCAACGAACGACTGCTGAAGTTTCTGTCCTTCTTGGATAATCTCTTTTGACTTTTCTGTACAGATCAGATTGACTTTTCTTCGGTCACCTTCTACACTTTTCCGCTCCAGATAGCCTTCATTCACAAGTTTATCCACATTTACCGATACAAGATTGGCTTTTAATTTTTCCGTATTTCTACGATGTCTCTGGCAGTTTTGTATTCTGGGTTGTTCGCCAGGAAAAGTAAGATGTCAAATGCGGTCTGTGGAATATTCAGCTCATGACATAACGGTTTGCAGGTCTCACTGTATGCCTTTGACAGCTTTTCTGCAAATTCGATTCCTGTGTTCATATATGTAGGTCTCCTTTTTATTTCATTTTTGAACTATTCATTTTTGTATTAATATAACACTTAGAAATAATTTTGTAAAGTACTATCTGATATGCACTTATATGCCAGTGCAAAGCAAAAGCCTTCCGAGTACCGACTCAGAAGGCTTTCCTGCTCTTTTAAAAATGAGCTGTTTTATTTCGATTACTATATTTCCATCATTCCGGACATAATACATCCTCCAACTGCTCCACATTTTTTCATATCATTCCACTGTTCTTCATCGAACTTTATTCCGCCTATTCCATACACCGGAATGCTGACTTCCCGGCAAACTTCTTTTAAGAATCCCAATCCTCTTGGCGGTAATCCCCTCTTACAATCTGTCGCATAGATATGCCCTGCCGTAAGATAGGAAGCTCCCAATCGCTCTGCTTCTTTCGCTTCTTCTACAGAATGTATAGAAATTCCAATCTTTGTAAATTTTTTCCTTTTCTTTATCAGTTGTTTTTTGCAAAATCGGAAGTGGCAGATGTACAGATGTACATCCCAGTTCTAGTGCAGTCTTCCAGAAATTATGAAGAATACAAGACACCTGATAACGGCTGCAAATATTCATTACTTCTTTTGCCAATGTCCCATATTCCTCTTCTGTCAGATCTTTTTCTCTTAAGATCACAGCTTCCGGATGTATCTTGCAGACTCTTTCTATCTGCTCTAAAAACGGGCGGTTGCATAATTTCCGATTGCTGACTGCAATGATTTTAAAGTCCTGATTGTTTACAGATTTTATCACTGACAACTCCTTTCAGCTGTATTCGGCATGCTTTTTAACACAAGATGCTCCCTGTTACACATAAATATAATCACTCATCACCGGTTGAAGATTGTGTTTCAGAAGTGCCTGATAGACCTCATCCACCGAACGTCCATCCGAGATTTCAAACTGATCGTCACCCTTGTCTTCGATATCTTCTACATGACTTCCGATACCGGTACTTACGCCTGCAGATATCTTCGTTGCAGCAATACTCACCAGATTATCGCGGACTCTTTCACACTCTCTTGTCGAAACCGTGATGCTTGCAAATGGCATAAACAGGCGGTATGCACACACTACCTGAAGAAGCTGCGGTTCATGCACATCCATCGGATTGATCCGATCATTATTGATGATCGGACGAAGTCTCGGACAAGAAAATGCGATTTCCGCATGTGGGTATTTTCTCTGTAACAGATAAGCATGATATCCGGTCGCAAATGCATCTTTTCTGAAATCATCCAGCCCCAGAAGTGCACCGAATCCGACTCCACGCATGCCGCCTTTCAATGCTCTTTCCTGTGCATTGACACGATATGGATAAATTCTCTTATGTCCCGCAAGATGAAGTGTCTCATATTTATCCGAATTGTATGTCTCCTGAAATACCGTTACATAATCTGCCCCACATTCATGCAGATATGCGTATTCGTCTGAATTTACCGGATAAACCTCCAGACCAATAACTTTAAAATATTTTCTGGCGATCTTACATGCTTCACCGATGTATTCTACTGTAGATTTGTTACGGCTTTCTCCTGTCAGAATCAGGATTTCCTGCAGACCTGTCTCAGCGATCGCCGCCATCTCTTTTTCGATCTCTTCCGCATTTAACTGTGCACGGTTGATTTTGTTATGGCAATTAAAACCACAGTAAATGCAATAGTTCTCGCAATAATTTGCGATATAGATTGGTGTGAACATATAGACACTGTTACCAAAATGTTTTCTCGTCTCGATCTGCGCTGCCTGCGCTATTTCCTCCAGAAATGGCAGTGCTGCTGGTGACAATAACGCCTGAAAATCTTCCGGTGTGCGCTCTGCATGTGCCAGTGCACGTTTTACATCTTCTGCTGTATATGTATTATAATCGTAAGCTTCCATCGCTGTTACGACCTGGTCGAGGATCTCTGATCCGATATCCTCCATACCCGGAAGATAAGTCATGTGATCAATCCGGTTCTTCTTCTGGTCTTCCAGAATCTCCTCGCTTAAAATACTTTCATTAATATGTGTATCTTCATGCTTTGTTTCCATTAGTCATTCCTCCTAATCCTGCAAAAATCCTGTCAGAGGTGACGAAGCACTTGCACCGCGCTCGATCGTTCTTCCAAGTCCGGAAAGGTATGCACTTCTGCCCGCTTCGATTGCTTTCTTAAATGCTTCTGCCATCGCCGGTACATCTCCTGCTGTTGCGATTGCCGTATTTGCCATCACTGCGGCTGCCCCCATCTCCATTGCCTCGCATGCCTGGGACGGACGTCCGATTCCGGCATCTACGATGATCGGCAGATCAATCTCATCGATCAGGATCTGAATAAAGTCTTTTGTGCTAAGCCCTTTATTTGATCCGATCGGTGCGCCAAGCGGCATGATACATGCTGCACCGGCATTTGCAAGATCTCTTGCAGCATTCAGATCTGGATACATGTACGGCATAACCACGAATCCTTCTTTTGCAAGAATTTCTGTAGCTTTGATCGTCTCATAATTATCCGGAAGGAGATATTTCGAATCTCTTACCACTTCCACTTTGACGAAATTGCCACATCCGACTTCTCTGGAAAGTCTGGCAATACGTACCGCTTCTTCTGCATTTCTGGCTCCTGATGTATTCGGAAGAAGTGTCACATCTTCCGGAATATAATCCAGAATATTTGCCAGACCGCCTTCATTTGCACGACGGAGTGCCAGTGTGATAATCTGTGCCCCTGCTTTTTCCACACATGCTTTCACCAAATCCAGTGAAAATTTTCCTGAGCCTATATAAAACGAGAAGTAAACTCTTTTCCTCCAAGTGTAAATGTATCTGTAATTTTTTATTTCTTTTTTATCCATAATCAGGACCTTCTTTCCTATTATTTTCTGCTCATGCTTTCTTATTTATCTATCTTTTTTTGCGGCATGAATCTTATGTTTCTTACCTGTCTTCCTACACATCCTCTTCCCCAAGAATCAGACGTGTGATCATATTTGCTTCATGCGCTGCACAGATGGCCACTCTTGGTGCCATCAGGCCATTTCCATACGTTGGTGCCGTCTCGCGGTCTCCGCACAGGTAAAAGTTCTTCATTAACTTCTGTGTGCGAATCGTATTACTGCTTCCGTATCCTGCCATACCGGTTGCCGATACCAGTTTCTTTTCCGGAAAATGTTCCAGTATTCCATTTACCAGCATTGCTTTCGCTTCTGGATTATCGAATGCTTCACACACAATCAGGTCGTCACAAAATAATTTCGTAAGATTTTTTGCTGTGACTTTTACACAATCTGTATCGATATCCAGATATGGATTGATCTTTAACAATAATGATTTCAGCGCATCTGTCTTATACATCCCGATATGCTCCATAAAATACTGCTGCCGGTTCAGATTCGTGATATCCACCACATCAAAATCAATCAGATGCAGATGGCCGACTCCGATTCTTGCAAGTGCATATGCCACGTTTGACCCCAATCCGCCAAGCCCGGCGATTGCAACCCTCCCCCGCTGACAGAAGTTTCC
>ENA-OPYU01000368-OPYU01000368.1-human-gut-metagenome-genome-assembly--contig:-NODE-368-length-18267-cov-3.695590_pt1 | contig 18267 bp, 21 predicted proteins | sample MGYA00242637_ERZ504482 | MGnify/ENA primary metagenome ERZ504482 (study PRJEB26092, sample SAMD00036237) | human gut metagenome | host: Homo sapiens | study: EMG produced TPA metagenomics assembly of... | reverse complement strand
TTTTTCACAGAGGAGGAAGCATGACAAAGAGGACAAAGGATATTCTGGAGCGGTTGGATGCTGTGTATACCAGAGAATATAAATGTTATTTAAACCATGAAAATCCGGGACAATTATTAATAGCTACCATGTTAAGCGCCCAGTGTACAGATGCCAGGGTGAATGTGGTGACCAGGGATTTGTTCGTAAAATATCCTGATATGAAAGCCTTTGCACAGGCAGATCTGGAGGAGCTGGAACAGGATATTAAGCCAACGGGATTTTATCATAATAAGGCAAGAAATATTATTGGCTGCGCCAGAAAAATTTGTGAGGAATACAGTGGAGAGGTTCCCAGAAGCCTGGAGGAACTTACCAGTCTTCCGGGAGTAGGGCGAAAAACCGCCAATGTAATTCGGGGAAATATTTTTCATGAGCCCAGCGTTGTGGTGGATACCCATGTAAAGCGGATTTCCAGGCGTCTGGGGCTTACGAAAGAGGAAGATCCGGAGAAAATAGAAAGGGAACTTATGAAGGTATTGCCAAAAGATCACTGGATTTTGTATAACATCCAGATTATTACTTTTGGGCGCCAGATTTGTTTTGCGCGTTCTCCTAAGTGTGAGGAGTGTTTTTTGACGGAGTATTGTAAGGAATATAAGGAGAAACAGAAGAAAAGCAGGAAAAAAGTATGAGAGAATATGTAACGTTGGACCTGGAAACAACAGGACTGGAACCAAAACGGGACCGGATTATAGAGATTGGGGCAGTGAAGGTATGTGATGGAGTTGTAACAGGGGAATATACAACCCTGATTGACCCACAGATGGAGATTCCTGACAGAATATATCAGCTTACGGGGATTTCCAATGAGATGGTACAGGGAAAGCCGCTGATTGGGGAAGCGCTTGGAGCGTTTCTGGAATTTTGCGGTGAGCTGCCGCTTTTGGGGCACAATATTTGTTTGATTATAGTTTTGTGAAGCACCAGGCAGTGAACTGTGGACTGGAGTTTGAAAAAAGAGGCGGTAGATACACTGAAAATTGCCAGAGCTGTTTTGCCGGAACTGCCAAGCAGAAGCCTTCAGAATCTGCGGCAGTATTTTGAGATTCCCCAGGAGGATGCCCACAGGGCTCTTGAGGATGCCCGCACCACATACCATTTGTATGAAAGGCTGTTCCGGGAGTATGGACAGAGTAAATCAGAACTGTTTTGCCCAAAGCAACTGATTTATAAGGTGAAAAAGCAGGGGTCTATGACGCCGGCGCAAAAACGGTACTTGCAGGATTTGGTAAAATATCATAGAATAAACCTGAATGTAAATCCAGAGAGCCTTACGAAAAAATGAGGCTTCCAGATTGATTGATGAGATTTTGAGTACCTATGGAAAGATAATGAGGTAGAAGTGATGATGAATATGCAAAAAAATAAAACCAGGAGAATCGTAGCAGCAATCCTGGCAGTGCTTATCATTCTGGCCATGGTAATTCCCATGGCAATGTACGTATTATAGGCAAGACCAGAGACAGCCAAATGGAGGAAGAGAAAAATGAAAATTGGAAAATTACCGGAATCAGTGCTGATTCGTTCTGTTTTAAAGGAAGTAGGACACAGAAGAGAGGAAGTATTAGTGGGACCTTCTGTGGGACAGGACTGTGCTGTGCTGGAAGCCAGAGAAGGCGAGGTGCTGGTACTTTCCAGTGACCCAATCACCGGCACAACAAAGGATATAGGAAGCCACAGCGTTTATATTACAGCCAATGATTTAGCTGCTTCCGGCGCAGAACCGGTGGGAATCATGCTGACCATACTTCTGACGCCGGACACAGAAGAAGCAGAACTAAAAGATATGATGCGTGGCGTGGAGAAAACCTGTAAAGAATTAAATATAGAAGTCATGGGCGGCCACACGGAAATTACAGATGTGGTGCGCCAGCCTCTTATATCTCTTACCGGTGTTGGAAAAATGAAAAAGGAAGAGCTGCTGGTAACTTCTGGGGTAAAACCGGGAGAGGATTTGGTAGTGACCAAATGGATTGGACTGGAAGGAACCTCCATTGCTGCAAAGGAAAGAGAAGCAGTGCTCCTGGAGCGGTTTGCGCCGGCTTTTGTGGAAACAGCAAAACAGTTTGACCAGTATCTGTCTGTGCTTCCGGAAGCAAAAATCGCAAAAGAATGGGGCGCTTCTGCCATGCACGATATTACAGAAGGCGGTGTATTCGGAGCCCTATGGGAAATGGGAAGCGGCTCTGGCGTGGGACTGGATATTGACTTGAAAAGTATTCCTATCCGCCAGGAGACTGTGGAAGTTTGTGAGGCTCTTGGTTTAAATCCTTATATTCTCATGTCCAGCGGCTCCATGCTGATTTCCACCAGGGATGGTCATGGCCTGGTGCGGGAGTTTTCTAAAGCCGGAATCCATGCTGCTGTGGTAGGAAAGGCAACACAGGGAAATGACCGGATTTTAAGAAACGGAGAGGATACCAGGTATCTGGATAAGCCTCAGAGTGATGAATTGTATAAAATATATCAGTAAAGCAGAGGAAATGTCATATGGCAAAGTTAAATATTGTATTATTTGAGCCGGAAATTCCGGCAAACACAGGAAATATAGGAAGAACCTGCGTGGCTACGGGAACCAGACTCCATCTTATTGAGCCACTGGGATTTCTGTTAAATGAAAAAGCCATTAAGCGGGCAGGGATGGATTATTGGAAAGACCTGGATGTGACTACTTATGTAAACTATCAGGACTTTTTAGAGCGCAATCCCGGAGCCAGGATTTACATGGCTACCACAAAAGCGCCCAAGACGTATGTAGACGTGGAATATGAAGAAGACTGCTATATTATGTTTGGTAAAGAAAGCGCCGGAATCCCTGAAGAAATCCTTCTGGAAAATCAGGAAACAGCCATCCGCATTCCCATGATTGGAGATATTCGTTCCCTGAACCTCAGTAACTCCGTAGCCATAGTTCTCTACGAAGCCCTGCGTCAAAATCACTTTGACCACATGCAGTTAGAGGGACATTTAACAAAATATGACTGGAAATAAAAGAGCTGCATTGCAGCTCTTTTAAGGTTCTTCTTTACTTTTGGAAAGTGTGAAAATAAATTCTGTTCCCACTCCTTCTGTACTGATTACATTAATATTCTGCTTGTGGGAATTGATGATTTCTTTTACAATGGCAAGTCCAAGTCCAGTGCCTTTGCGGTCTTTTCCTCTGGAAGAGTCAATTTTGTAGAAACGATCCCAGATTTTGGAGATACTGGATTTTGGAATACCACAGCCCATATCTTTTACAGAAATAAAAACAGTTTCATGTTTTAAGGTGGATTCTACTTTAATTACAGAATCCTCCGGACTGAATTTAATGGCATTGTCAATTAAATTATATAAAACCTGCTGAATCTGTCCCATATCCGCGTGCACCAGAAGGGTTTGTCCGGTAAGAAGCAGTTCAATGGAAATACGCTTTTCCCGGCAGATACCCTCAAAAGTTTCTGCTGTGCGTTTGATAATGTTATTAATATCAAAACTACTGTAATCTAACTGTCTTCCTTTTTCATCCAGATTATTTAAGGTCAGCAGACTTTGGGTCAGCTTATAGAGACGGTCTGTTTCATGAACTACAATTTTCAGATACTTTTCCTGAAGTTCAGGTGGAATGGTACCATCCAGAATCGCTTCTGTATAACCTTTAATAGAAGTTAGAGGAGAACGGAAGTCATGAGACACATTAGCAATAAACTTTTTCTGATAATTTCCGGTCATTTCCAGCTCATCCGACATATAGTTCAGGGTCATGGCAAGATATCCCATCTCATCTTCTTTTTCCAGAGGAATGTTATATTCCAGATTTCCGGAGGCAAAGGCATCAGCCCCCTGTATAATGGTGCGTAATGGACGGTAAATCATAAGGGAGAATACAGGAATAATTGCCATCATAATAAGAAGAAACAGGAAAAACAGCAGATATAAAATGTTCAAAAATTCATCGCTTTGTTCGTATAAGGATGTCATGGGAAGGTGCATGGCAACATAGCCCTGTACCCGCATATTGAGGGTAACAGGTACCATAACACTTAAATGTTCTTCCTGAAATTCATGGAAAAAGAATCCTGTCTCATAGTAGGAACCACTGGTCTGTCCAGGATTAAATCCTTTGATAACAGGAAAATCTTCTTTTATAAAGGTGGAAGACGTATCCAGAAGAATTTCTCCCTTGGCGCTAATCAGCCAGATGGAGGAATTTTGATAGGCAGACAAGGTGCAAAGATCCTTGTAAACAGTTGCCTGATTATCAATGGTGCGATAGGAACGAATCAGAGGATCCTGAGCAATGTGGGAGGCCTCACGGTATAATTCTTCGCTGTAAACAGTTTCCACATGCTCCTGCACCAGCTTGCCTCCTGCCAGGGAAATGGCAGAAAAGCCAAGGAGCCCCAGTAGGATAATCGCCAGTATAAACTTCATGTACAGATATTTTTCATTTGTTTTTGACCTCAAATTGTATCCGATTCCCCAGACCGTAGCAATGGACCAGGAAGGATGGTCTTTATTTTTTCCCGGAGACGTTTAATATGTACATCAACGGTTCGGGTATCACCAATATATTCGTAGCCCCCAGATATGGTCCAGAAGCTGCTCTCTGGTGAAAAACCTGATTGGGTGAGGATGCCAGAAAATATAAAAGTTCCAGTCTTGGGGGCATATCCAGTTGATTGCCATAGTAAATCACAGAATAATTGGTAAGGTTAATGGCAAGATCCGGATATTCCACATATTTGCCGGAAGGCTGGGTAGCAGGCGCCACATTTGGCTGATAGCGGCGCAGAACCGCCTTTACCCTGGCTACCAGTTCTTTAGAATCAAAGGGCTTAATCATATAGTCGTCAGCCCCAAGTTCCAGTCCCAGCACCTTATCAAAAATCTCTCCTTTTGCAGAGAGCATAATAATGGGTACATTGGATTTCTGGCGGATTTCCCGACACACCTGGTAACCGTCTATGCCAGGCAGCATTAAATCCAAAAGAATCAGATTCGGTGCAAAAGAGGAAAAAGCCTTTAAGGCTTCCTCCCCGTCATTTACGATTTTCGTGTCAAAACATTCCTTTGTAAGATACAGAGATATCAGCTCTGCAATGTTGTTGTCGTCATCTACAATGAGAATTTTCTGCTTGGTTGCCATACTTGCAGTTCCTCCCTCTATTTTTTAAATTCTACAATGGTAACGCCTGCATCACCTTCTCCAAATTCCGCAAGATGAAAGTCTTTTACATATTTCAGGCGTTTCAGATAATTGTGGACACCTTTTCTAAGAGCCCCGGTGCCTTTTCCGTGAACCACGCGGACGCTGCTTAAATGAGCCAGGTAGGCATCATCCAGATATTTATCCAGTTCTGCAATGGCTTCATCCACAGTCTTGCCAAGAAGGTTGATTTCTGTGCGGACAGTGGCAGATTTATTCATTTTAATTTTTCCTGCGCCGGTTCTGTGCATAGAAGGTCCGGTAATCACCGGTTCGTCAATGAGTTCCAGATCAGACAGAGAAACCTTGGAGCGGAGAATGCCCATCTGGACAAAGACCATACCTTTGGCGTCTGGTTTGGAGCTTATGGTTCCTTTTACATTGAGACTTAAAACTTTTACTGCATCCCCAAGGGAAACATCCCTGGCGGTGAGGGTAGATTTTTTGCTTTTCCGGTGTTTTTAAAGCCATTTTTTTTAGCCCGCAGAATTCCATTTTTTTCACTGAAGCTCAGTACGTTTCTTCTCCAGCTCTTTGGCAGACATGGTTTCCTGTCCCGCCTTGTTGAAGATTTTCATGGTTTGGTCAGCATATTCCTTGGCTTCTCTTAAAATCCGGTGTGCCTCTTCATTGGCATCCTGAAGGATGCGGTCTTTTCGCTGCTCTAATTTATCCTGTTTTTCTTCAAGCTGTTGTTTCAGTGTGTGAATTTCTTCTTTATAACGGGCAATTTCTGCCTGTTCTGCCTCAATAGTTTTGCGGCTCTGTTCCAGGGTGGACAGCACATCCTCAAAAGATTCGTCCTCCTGGCTAATCTGTTCTTTTGCTTTTTCAATAATATAGTCCGGCAGTCCCAGTTTTCCGGAAATAGCAAAGGCATTACTCTTTCCCGGAATACCAATGAGCAGGCGGTAAGTTGGGCGCAGAGTTTCCACATCAAATTCACAGGAAGCATTTTCTACTCCAGGAGTGGACAGGGCGTAAACCTTCAGCTCACTGTAATGGGTGGTCGCCATGGTACGGATACCCTGCTGGTGCAAATGAGAGAGAATGGCAATGGCAAGAGCAGCCCCTTCTGTGGGGTCTGTTCCTGCTCCAAGCTCATCAAAGAGAACCAGAGAACGGGTATCTGCCTTTTCAATAAAACGTACCACATTGGTCATGTGAGAAGAAAAGGTACTAGAGACTAGTTCAATACTTTGCTCATCTCCAATATCTGCATAAACTTCTTCAAAAACACTGAGACGTGAGTGGTCAAAAGCCGGAATATGAAGACCGGACTGTCCCATAAGAGTAAGTAATCCCACTGTTTTCAGAGAAACGGTTTTACCACCGGTGTTAGGCCCTGTGACAACCAGAAGGTCAAAACCATCTCCCAGTCGGATATCAATGGGGACTACCTTATGTTTGTCAATGAGAGGATGACGTCCTTTCTTGATATCAATAATGCCCTGGATGTTAAATACAGGCTCTGTGGCATTCTGAGATTTTGCCAGAAGAGCTCTGGCAAAAATAAAGTCAAGCTGAGTCAGAATTTTCAGGTTGTCCTGGATGAACTCCAGATGTTCGGCTGTTTCCTGACTCAGATTGGAAAGAATGATTTCGATTTCTGCCTGTTCCTTTACCTCCAGTTCCCGCAGTTCATTGTTTAATTTTACAATGGCCATAGGCTCTACAAAAACAGTAGAACCTGTGGAGGACTGGTCATGAACCATGCCGGGTACCTGACCTTTGTATTCAGATTTTACGGGAATACAGTATCGTCCGTTACGCATGGTTACCACTGCATCCTGAAGATAAGAACGTCCCTGACCGCTGACATAGGAAGAAAGCTGGCTGTGAATCTTATCATTGGTATTTTTCATAGTTCTTCTAATTTGGCGAAGAGCAGGACTGGCGTCATCTGCGATTTCTTCTTCTGAGAGAATGCAGCGGCGGATTTCCAGAGACAGCGGAGTAAGAGGCTGAAGCACTTCAAACATGCCGTCCAGAGAATCCGCAGATTCTTCCTGATTTTCACTTCTGGAATAGGCTTTGGCACGGTTGGTGTTTTCCAGCAGATTGCAAACTGCCAGAAGCTCTCCTGTACCAAGGGTGCTGCCGATTTCCAGGCGTTTCAGGGAACCGCGGATATCCCTTACACCGCTAAAGGAGAGAGAGCCCTTTTTGTAAATACGGGAAAGGGCATCTGCTGTTTCCTGCTGCATGGTTTCAATCTCTGCAAGATTGCTAAGAGGCTTCAGGTTTCGGCACAAGTCCTTTCCAAGAGTGGAGGTGGCATAGCCTTCCAGAAGCTCCAGTATTTTATTGTATTCTAAAGTTTTTAATGCTTTTTGATTCATTGTATCATCACCTTATCTGATTTTTCAAATTAATATCCTTATTTTACATGAAAAACCGTGGAAAGAAAAAGGGCTAACCAGATATAGGAAAAATTATTTTAGGAATTTCATAAAAAGTTCATATATGTCCGCTATAATAAACAAAAATACTGGTCTGTACGGAGCGTATAAATATGGACGAAGGAAAAAAAACAGGATGATTATGAATTTTTAAGAGAGACGATTAAGGCAAAACCCATTGATAAGAAAAAACTGGCAAAGCAAATTGGCCGCCTGGCAGGGGCTGGCGCGGTGTTTGGTTTATCGGCTGCCCTGGTGTTTTCTCTTGTGGCGCCTAATCTGGTGAAAAAAATGCAGGAAAAAGAAAATGCATCAAAGGTAAAAATTTTCCCAGGAAAAAGAACCAGAAGACAGCAGTACAAAAGAGACCCAGGAGGAAGAAAAGACGCAGGAAGAAGAAAGCCAGACTGTAAAAACTGTTGTGCAGGAAATGACCCCACAGGATTACCAAAAACTGTATCAGGATATCTTTGCTACGGTGAAAGAAGCAGAAAAATCTATGGTTACGGTTATTGGAAGCCAGAATGACAAAGACTGGTTCCAGACACCTTATGAGAGCCAGCTTTCCGGATTGCTGGTGGCAGAGAGCGGACAGGATTATTTTGTGCTGACAGAATATCGTATTGTGGAAAATGTAGACAGAATACAGGTGGTTTTCTGTGACGGAACAATGACAGACGGAAGATTTTTAAAGGAAGATGCCAACACAGGCTTTGCAATTCTAAAAGTGCCAAAAGAAGGGGTGTCAGCCAAGACCAGAGAAGCTATTGCCATTGCCCCTCTTGGAGAATCGTATTATATTAAACAGGGAGAACCAATTCTTGCAATCGGAAGCCCTATGGGGTATAGTGATTCTGTGGGTTATGGTATCGTGACTTCTACATCTAACACAGTCTCCAGAGTTGATGCGGAATACAATCTGCTGGCTACAGATATTCCGGGAAGCAGCCAGGGAAGCGGGGTGCTTTTAAATCTGGATGGAGAAATTGTGGGGATGATTGCCCAGTCCTTTGCCAGAGATGACACACAAAATCTTGTGACCGGACTTTTTGCATCTCAGATGAAGGAAATGATAGAAATTCTTTCTGATGAAAACAGGGATGTGATTTATATGGGAGTAACAGGAGAGACCATAACTTCGGAGATTTCGGAGGAAAAAAAGGAATTCCTGTTGGGGTTTTTGTGCAGCAGGTAGAGCTGGATTCTCCGGCTATGCAGGTAGGAATTCAAAATGGAGATGTGATTACCGAGTTAAATGGGGAAAAAATTGAAACGGTAAAAGGCTATCAGCAGCAGTTAAAGTCCTGTAAGGTGGGAGAAACTGTGAAGGTCAAAGCCATGCGTCAGGGAACAGAGGGCTATGTGGAAGTGTCCTTTGATGTTGCGCTGAAAGCCAGATAAGAAAATATGAGAATATAAGGGAAGGATTAAGAGCATGAAATTTATTAATACACTTCGAGAAGGAGAAAGACTTTCAGGAATTTATTTATGTAAACATAAGCAGGCAGCAGTGACGAAAAACGGAAAACCTTATGAGAATGTGATTTTGCAGGATAAAACAGGAACTTTGGATGGGAAAATATGGGATCCCAATTCCCAGGGAATTGATGATTTTGACTCTTTAGATTATATTGATGTAGTAGGAGATGTGACCAGCTTCCAGGGAAGCCTTCAGGTAAGCATTAAGAGAGTGCGCAAGGCGTCTGAAGGAGAATATGAACCTGGTAATTACCTGCCGGTGAGCAGCAGAGAAATTGAGCCTATGTATCAGGAACTTCTGGCTTGTATAGCCCAGGTGAAGAATCCTTATTTTCACAGGCTGCTGGTGACTTTTTTGAAGAGGACGAAGAGTTTGTTAAGAGATTCAAGGGAAATTCTGCCGCAAAAACCGTTCATCACGGATTTATCGGAGGGCTTCTGGAACATAGTTTAAGTGTAGTACATCTGTGCCTTTACTATTGTAAGGCATATCCAATACTGAATCAGGATTTGCTGGTGACAGCAGCCATGCTTCATGATATTGGAAAAACAGTGGAACTGAGCCAGTTCCCTATGAATGATTACACAGATGACGGGCAGCTTCTGGGACATATTATGATCGGGGCAGAGATGATTCATGATAAGGCCAGAGAAATTCCAGGTTTTCCAAAAAAATTTAGAAAGTGAATTGAAGCACTGCATTCTGGCGCACCACGGGGAGCTGGAATACGGATTCTCCCAAAAAGCCGGCTCTTGCAGAAGCAGTGGCTTTGAATCTGGCAGATAATACAGATGCCAAGATGGAGACGCTGACAGAGATTTTCCGCGCAGCAGGTGAGCAGAAAGACTGGCTGGGATTTAACCGTCTCTTTGAATCCAATCTGAGAAAAACAACCTGTGGAGAGTAAAACAGTATGGAATTTAAGAAAAATGACCTTGTAACAGTGAAAATTGAAGATATGGGACATGACGGGGAAGGAATTGGAAAAGCAGAGGGCTATACTCTGTTTGTCAAAGACGCGGTGATTGGCGATACAGTAGAGGCAAAAGTCATGAAGGCAAAGAAAAATTATGGATATGCCAGGCTGATGCAGGTGCTGGAGCCTTCCCCCTATCGGGTAGAGCCTAAATGCCCCTGTGCCAGAGCCTGCGGGGGATGCCAGCTTCAATTTTTATCTTATGATAAACAACTGGAATTTAAGAAAAATAAGGTTCAGGGGAATCTGGAGCGCATTGGGGGCTTTCAAAACCTGACTATTGACAAAGTGATTGGTATGGAAAAGCCTTTCAGGTATCGGAATAAAGCTCAGTACCCGGTTGGAAAAAATAAGGATGGGGAAATCATTACCGGCTTTTATGCAGGAAGAACCCATTCTATTATTCCAAACAGAGACTGTTATCTGGGAGCCAAGGTGAATCAGGAGATTCTCAATGAGGTTCTTGCCTATATGGAAGAAAATCATGTGGAACCCTATGAAGAAGAAAGTGGGAAAGGTCTGGTAAGGCATATTCTTATCCGAAATGGGTTCCGTACAGGAGAAATTATGGTGTGCCTGATTATTAATGGGAAATCCATACCGAAAGCTGACAAGCTGGTAGCGCGCCTGCGTGCCATAGAAGGAATGACCAGTATCAGTCTTAACGTGAATACAAAACGCAGTAATGTGATTCTGGGTGAGAAAGTTCAGGTATTATGGGGACAGGCTTATATTTCTGATTATATTGGGGACATTAAATTTGAAATTTCTCCCCTTTCCTTTTATCAGGTAAATCCTGTGCAGACAGAAAAACTTTATGGAACTGCTCTGGAATATGCGGGGCTTACAGGGAAAGAAACAGTCTGGGATTTATACTGCGGAATCGGAACTATTTCCCTGTTCCTGGCACAGAAGGCGAAACAGGTATATGGTGTGGAAATCGTACCTCCGGCTATTGAGGACGCGAAGAAAAACGCCAGAATCAATGGGATTGAAAATGCAGAATTTTATGTCGGAAAGGCAGAGGAAGTGCTGCCGGAGAAATATGAAAAAGAAGGCATTAAGGCAGACGTGATTGTGGTGGATCCACCGCGAAAAGGCTGCGAACCTATTGTACTGGAAACCATGCTGCAAATGAAACCAGAGCGGATTGTGTATGTAAGCTGTGATTCCGCAACACTGGCAAGGGATTTGAAGGTGTTGTGCCAGGAGGCGTATCAGGTGGAGAAAGTGGCGGTTTGCGATATGTTCGGAAATTCGGTACATGTTGAAACAGTGGCAAAATTAACAAGAAAATAGGAGAAAAGGCGGAACTTGATTCCATATTTTACAGGAGGGCAGGGATGCTTGTGGGGAATTTAAAGGAGGAAATCCTGTTTGAAAAAGAAAAAACAAGAAATAACCATCCGTTCCAGTGCGGCGGAATATTTAACTTATGTTGCCGCTGCAGGTGAGCAGCAGGACAGTATTGAAATGCGCTATGAGGATGAGGATATATGGCTGACACAGAAGATGATGTCCATTCTGTATGATGTGGATGTTCGTACAATCAATGAACACATTAAAAAGATATATTCAGATTCTGAACTTGAGGAAGATGCAACTATCCGGAAATTCCGGATAGTTCAAACTGAAGGTTCACGTCAGGTTGCGCGAGATACACAGCATTATAATCTTCAGATGATTATCGCAGTGGGATTTAAAGTGAATAATGAGCGTGCTGTACAATTCCGTAAGTGGGCTAATGGTATCGTTAAGAATTATACAATCAAAGGCTGGGTTATGGATGATGAGCGTTTGAAAAATGGTGGTTCGGTGCTTACAACAGAGTATTTTGACCGACTGCTTGAAGAGGAAACTGTTCTATGATAAGGTTGAAACAGTGGCAAAATTAACAAGAAAATAGGAGAAAGGGCGGAACTTGCTGATTCATGGAATGGAGTTCCGCTATTTTTGAATAGCAAGGGGGAAAAACTATGCGCGCTGCGATACAAGAAACAGAAAAAAGAGAGTTGTCATTGTCATTGATTCTTTTAAAGGAAGCCTGTCATCTATAGAAGCCGGAAATGCGGCAGGAGAAGGGGTTCTAAAAGCCTGCCCATCCGCAGAGGTGAAGATTTGTCCGCTGGCAGATGGAGGAGAGGGAACTGTGGAGGCACTGGTAAATGGCATGGGTGGTGAAATGCAGTTTCTGACGGTAACAGGACCTTTGGGTGAGCCTGTAGAGAGTTCCTATGGTATGATAAAAGAATCGAAAACTGCTGTCATTGAGATGGCTTCGGCTGCTGGAATTACTCTGGTGCCAAAGGAGCGGAGAAATCCTCTCCATACCACTACCTATGGAGTAGGAGAGATGATTCGGGATGCGATTGGAAAAGGCTGCCGGCATTTTATCATTGGAATCGGCGGAAGCAGTACTAACGATGGAGGAATTGGAATGCTTCAGGCACTTGGCTTTTCTTTCCGAAATAAAGCCGGGGAAGAGGCAGGATTTGGGGCAGCAGGGCTGAGAGATTTAGCAGCTCTTTCCAGGGAAAATGTTGTAGCAGAATTAAAGGAATGCAGTTTCCGCATTGCCTGTGACGTGACAAATCCACTGTGCGGAAACCAGGGATGCAGTGCAATTTTCGGCCCGCAAAAAGGGGCAACGCCTGAGATGGCAGAAGATATGGATCAATGGCTTGAACAATATGCTGCCCTGGCAAAAGAAGTGTTTCCAGAGGCAGATGTAACATATCCGGGAACAGGAGCAGCCGGTGGGCTGGGTTTTGCGTTTCTGACCTTTACCAATGCAGTGCTGGAATCGGGGATTCAGATCGTTTTAGAGGAAACAAAACTGGAAGAACAGATTCGGGATGCAGATTTGGTGATTACAGGAGAAGGACGTCTGGATGGTCAGACTGCCATGGGAAAAGCTCCGGTTGGAGTTGCAAAACTGGGTAAAAAGTATGGAAAACCGGTGATTGCCTTTGCTGGAAGTGTAAGCCGGGAGGTAGCAGCCTGCAATGGAGAAGGGATTGATGCATTTTTCTCTATTTTGCCTGGAATATGCACTCTGGAGGAGGCGATGGAAAAAGAAACTGCCAGAAGAAATATGTCAGACACAGTGGAGCAGGCTATGCGTCTGTTTTTGGCTGGAAGAAGAAAGAACTAACAGGACGGAGGAACAATGATGGCATTACAGCAGAAGCGATGTGAACTGGAAGAACAGGGATGCGGTGGGTGCGACCTGTTGTCTCTTCCATACGAAAAACAGCTTCAGAAAGAACAAAAGGGTAATAAAAATAAAGTACTTTTAGGAAAATTCAGGAAACTTCAGCCTATTCTTGGCATGGAGGAACCATGGCATTATAGAAATAAAGTAATTTCTACATTTACATATCATGAGAGAAAACTGGACAGCGGAATCTATATTCAGGGAACCCACAAGGTGCTTCCGGTAAAATCCTGTCTGCTGCATCAGCCGGCATTAGATGAGGCTGTGGAGGCAGTGCGCCAGGCTGCCAGAGTGTGTAAATATAAGCCCTATGATGAGGACCGACATACAGGGCTTTTGCGGCATGTGCTGGCGCGGCACAGCCTGCTTACGGATGAAGTAATGGTGGTGTTGGTCACTGCTTCCCCAATTCTTCCGGGAGCGAAAAAATTTTTCGTAAAAGAAGTACGCAGGCGCTGTCCAAAAGTCTCCACGATTATACAGAACATAAATCCAAGAGATACCAGCGCTGTACTTGGATATCAGGAAAAGATTTTATGTGGGAGAGGTTATATTGAAGATGAGCTGTGCGGGGTACGGTTTCAGATTGCAGCTTCCAGCTTTTTATCAGGTGAATCCAAAGCAGACAGAGGTTTTATACCAGACAGCAATTTCCGCTGCAAAGCTGGATGGAAGCCAGAGCGTTTTAGATGCTTACTGCGGTGTTGGAACCATTGGACTTACTGCAGCAGGAAAAGCCAGAAGTGTACTGGGAGTGGAGCTAAATAAAAAAGCAGTTCAGTGTGCTCTGGAAAATGCCAGAAAAAACGGGATCAAAAACGCCAGATTTTTATGTGAGGATGCTACAAAATTTATTCAGAAAATGGCAGATAGGGGAGAACATGTGGATGTGGTATTCATGGATCCGCCAAGAGCGGGAAGCACCCCGGATTTTTTTGGATGCGGTAAGCCGCATGAAACCAGATTCCATAGTGTATATTTCCTGTAACCCGGAGACCTTGAAAAGAGACCTGGAGATTTTGGTGAAAAAGGACTGGAAGGTGGAGATGATACAGGGGGTGGATTTATTTCCGGGAACAAAGCATACAGAAGTTGTGTGCAGTTTGCAACGGCTTCATGGAGGACTGCCCAAAACATGATTTGCATAATCAAAGCCGGGTCTGTATAGAAATAAATAAAAACAAGAGAGGTATTCTCTGCTATGACAGATCAGAAACTGGAAAATATGTTAAATCTTGCCCTGGATGCCACAGAGGCAGAGCGTGAGAAATCTTTGCAGTTAAACGTGGGATATGATTCGTTGGAAAGCCAGTGGGAAGTGATTGTGAAATATTCCGGTAACCTGGGGGAAGTCCTGGGGGATGAGATTCCCATTGTGGAGTTACTAAATGGTTTTGCAATTCTGACTGTGCCACAGAGCCTGATTGAGGGTCTTACAGACTATCCGCAAATTGAATTTATAGAGAAACCAAAGCGTTTATTTTTTGCTGTGAACCAGGGGAAAAGTGCTTCTTGTATGACTTCTGTACAGAGTCAGTTTTCCCCTCTTGGAATGCCCCTTACGGGAAAAGGGATATTGGTGGCATGTGTGGATTCTGGCATTGATTACAGTCATCCGGATTTTAGAAATCAGGATGGCAGTACCAGGATTCTCAGATTATGGGATCAGAGTATTCCGGGAAATCCGCCAAAAGGCTATGTGATTGGGACAGAATATACCAGTGAACAGATTAATGCGGCTTTAGCGGCGGAAACAAAAGCAGAGAGAGAAAGAATTGTGCCAAGCAGGGATTTAAGTGGGCATGGGACAGGGTCATGGGATAGCTGCTGGAAATGGCAGAGCTTCAGAGGGCATTTACCGGGGAGTTGCCTATGAAAGTGACCTGATTGTAGTAAAACTTGGAGTCTCCCAGGAAGGAGGATTTCCAAGAACTACAGAATTGCTTCAGGGAATTGATTATGTGCTGCGGCAGGCAGTGACCCTGGGGAAACCGGTGGCATTGAACCTCAGCTTTGGAAATAATTATGGCTCTCACAGCGGGGAATCTCTTCTGGAAAGTTATCTTGACGGGGCAGCCAATCTGGGACGCAGCGTAATCTGTGTAGGAACAGGAAATGAAGGGAATGGCGCTTTGCATACCTCTGGAAGGCTTTCCCAGGGAGAGAATCAGGAGGTAGCTCTGAATGTGGATGCCTATGAGCCAACCTTAAATGTGCAGCTTTGGAAGCAGTATGTAGATGAGATGGAGGTTGCGCTTATTCATCCTAATGGACAGATAGTGGGGCCTTTTCAGGAAACTTTAGGTCCTCAGCGTTTTACCGCAGGTTCTACGGAGATTTTGCTCTATTATGGTAAGCCGGCGCCTTTTAGTCTTTCTCAGGAATTGTATCTGGAATTTATCCCCAGGAATCAATATGTGGATAGCGGAACGTGGAAAATCCGCCTGATTCCGGGGAAAATTGTGGATGGAAGCTATGATTTGTGGCTGCCGGGAGGAGGAGTGCTGAACCTGGGAACCAGATTCCTTTTCCAACGCCGGAGACTACTCTTACCATACCTTCTACAGCGAGAAAAGTAATTTCCGTAGGAGCATATGACTCCAGATATTTATCCTACGCGGATTTTTCAGGGAGAGGCTATACCAGAGTGACCAGGGAGACAAAGCCGGATCTTGCAGCCCCCGGGGTGAATATTCAGACAACGACTCCGGGAGGGGGATACACAGGGAGAACCGGAACATCCTTTGCCACGCCCTTTGTCACAGGTGCAGCGGCGCTTTTAATGGAGTGGGGCATTGTCAGGGGAGAGGATCCGTTTTTATATGGGGAAAAGGTGAAGGCTTATTTGCGAAGAGGCGCCAGGAGGATGCCGGGAATGGAATATCCAAATGAGAAACTGGGGTATGGCATGTTATGTGTAGCAGATAGTATTCCGTAAAAAAAGTATATGGGTCTTGACAAAAAGGAATCATATAAGATACAATAAATGTATCATATATGATTCTTTTTTGCGAAGGAGGATTTTCTATGAACGACGGGTTATGCGTATTTTTTGACATTTAGATGAAAAACAACCGGAAGAAAATGAGAAGCTGATTGAGCGTATAGATGAACTTCTTCTGACTGTTGGAATGAAATACTGTGGAGTTGGGAATATGTATATTCCAGTTCATACAGAAGAACGTGACAGGGCTGTTTTTCTTGCAGTTCAGTTATTGAGAGAAACAGAATGGCTGAAGGATATTCTGGCGGCAATACCCATTGCCAGTCTGAAAGATGTATGTCCTCTGGACAGCATTCTTACAGAGAATATGACAGAACCAGATAAGGAGAAAATGCGCTATTATGAGGAATACTACAATGCGTCTCATAAATTACCCCATGCAATTATCATAGATGAGACAAAACAACTGCGGGATGGCTATATTTCCTATCTTCTTGCCAGAAAGTATAAACTTAAACCAGATCTATATGAGGCATTTTCCAATCAGCCTCTTAAAAAACCTGGTTATTGGAACGCATGTAAAGTTTTGTGATGGAAAGTGGAAGCGAAAGGGAAGAAGAAAATATTCCTGGATTTATACGAAGAAACATCCTATTGTTCCTGGAGATATTCTTCAGGTTAATACAAAACATGGATTGGATTTTATGATGTGTGGAAAAAAGTTGATTATGTAACCGGAAGAGAATTTTGCAGAACGTACAAGAGAGTAAAACGGCATATGGATATGCGTATAGAGTTGTAGAAGAGGAGAAAATACAAATGGGAAATGGCATGGACTATATTTATCTGTCTGATAATGAGAAAATTTTAATAGAAACAGAGCAGCGAAATACAAGGCTGGCAGTCATTGAGCAATATGTCAATATACGAAAAGCGCGTGGAATGACACAGGCAGAGCTTGCCAGACGTGCGGGTATTCCCAGGACGAACATTACGCGGTTTGAAAGTGGGACGTATAATCCTTCTCTTGAGATGCTGGTTAAAATTGCAGCGGCTCTTAATATGAAATTACAGATAAATCTGGCAGAGGAGTAAAGTCCATGGGAATTTGCACATTTTTAGAACATTTATATCAATTAACAAGGATTCCCATTTGTATTTACTCCGAAGAAGGAACTTTTAAAAGCAGTTATCCTTCTGGGAGAGAGGGAAAGGAATTCTTTCAGGCAGAAGAGGTAAAAGAGCGGCTGCAGTTATCTGAGAAAAATGATGTGCTTTTCTATCAGTATCAGAAGGTTCCGGCAGCGCTGATTGCCTGCAAGAGAGAGAACGTATGGATTCTGGCAGGTCCGGTGGCAATCGGCAGAACAGATGCGAAGAAGCCAGTGGGGATGATGGAGAAACAGTTTCAGGCTCTTCCGGCTGTGCAGTTAAAAGATTTGCTTTTGACAGCAGTATTGATTTTAAATGAGGATTCAGAAAAGAGATATACCCTGGAAATGCTGGTAGAAAAAATTCAGGACAGACCTTTGCAGATTCAGGAGAATGTTCTGGATGCGGAACTGCGCCAGTATGATTCCTTTCAGAAGAACCATACTTATGCGGAGGAGCAGGCTTTTTTTGAACATATCCGAAATGGGGATGTGCAATATATTAGAGAAAAGTATGAAGTGATTACCCCGCCTCATCCCATGGTAGTGAATAATCTTCAAAAAATGAGGAATATATGGCGGTCATTGAGATTTCTATGGCTGCCAGAAGTGCCATTGAGGGAGGAATCACTTCCAGGGAAGCTTTATTAATGAATGATATTTACTTGCAGCATCTGGCAGAATGCGACACGGTTGAGCAGATTTTTGCATTGAAAAAGGAAGCGTGCCTGGAATTTGCCCGTGTTGTAAAAGAGGGGAAAGAGACTCAGGGAGAGAATCCATATATTGAGGATTGCAAAAAGGATATTTATTCCAGGAAAAGAGAAAAGATTGATTTGCAGAAAATTGCAGATGATATCGGGATTT
>ENA-OPYU01000367-OPYU01000367.1-human-gut-metagenome-genome-assembly--contig:-NODE-367-length-18270-cov-2.706829_pt1 | contig 18270 bp, 26 predicted proteins | sample MGYA00242637_ERZ504482 | MGnify/ENA primary metagenome ERZ504482 (study PRJEB26092, sample SAMD00036237) | human gut metagenome | host: Homo sapiens | study: EMG produced TPA metagenomics assembly of... | reverse complement strand
TTGCCATTTATCGGACTTTATAATGAGGCTGCCCAGCAGGGCTTTTCCAGCGCAGTAAAAGAAGGCTCGGCTCCGGTGACGGAGGAGACTTCAGATATTGATGCCGAGCTGGCAGAAACAGAATCAAAGGCAGCAGAGCTTCAGGGCAGGATAGACAGTGCTCTGACTCAGGAGGATATTAATATCTTGTCAGGAGAGCTTTATAGATCGTTGGGATGATGAGCTGAATTCTATCTGGGGAAGACTAAAGGCTATTCTTCCAGCAGACACAATGGAGCAGCTTACAGATGAAGAGATTGCCTGGATTGAAGAAAAGGAGGCAGCTGTGGCAGCGGCAGGCCGTGAGGCAGCAGGCGGAAGCATGCAGCCTATGCTGGAAAACTTAAAGGGATCGGAACTGACAAAAGCCAGAGTTTATGTACTGGCAGAATATCTGAGATAATCATTGATACAGCAGCGACAAAGAGACATTTCGTAATTGAGATGTCTCTTTTGTTTTTATGAGATGCATAGCCAGAGTTTAAGGCTTTTTGGTATCCGCATATCAAAGATTCCATTGTGAAAATTTTGTATTTGCTCAGTTATGGTTAGCAATATAAAAGTTGTTGACAACTTACAGTTAGTTGTGGTATACATATTTAAGTTAGATTAGACTTACTAAATAATGATTGAAAACAGCCGGGACAACTGTAAAAAAAGTGCAGTATGAAAGACAGAGGGATTGTCTTGTAGGAGAACAGCTGCACTGTGTACAGAAAAGCGGCGGAAAAGGTCTGGTATATGAAGAAATCAATAAAAAATTATTCTGGATAATGGCAGGTTTTTATGTTTGGGACTGGGAACCGCAGGAGTTTTGCTACCTTTTCTGCCAACTGTGCCTTTTTATATGGCAACTGTTTTCTGTTTTGCAAAAAAGCTCCAGGAAGCTTCATGGCTGGTTTTATCGGAACCACTCTGTATCAAAAAGAATCTGGACAGATTTTGTCAGAGAAAGGGCTATGACTATGAGAACAAAACTAAGGATCATGGGAATGGTTTCCGGAATTATGGCAATTGGCTTTCTTATGATGAAGGATGTGCCTGCAGGAAGAATCTGTCTGGCAGCAGTGTGGGTATTTCATGTTTTTTACTTTTTTATGAGGATCAGAACGATTCCCACAGAGACAAAGCAGTAAAAAACAGGCTTTGAAGAAAGTAAAAGACTGAAGAGCACAGAGCATTTTTGATAATAGAAAAAGGAGACATACAGAATGATCGACACAAGGCTTACAGGACTTTTGTCCCATGCAAAAAAGGTATATTGTATACAACATATTCTGGCAGTGGATTTCACTTCTTGCACAGATAGGAGCAGTTTTTTCCATTGCAGGACTTCTGGGGCAGGCAGCAATTCTTCTGGAAAGTAAAAAGAAGAATGTTTTTGGCACAGGACAGAATACAAATGGCCTTTATATGGGCCAGACACTTATTGTGCTGACAATCTGTGTGGCAGTTCGTTTTATCTGCGAAAAACTGGCAGTCCGGGCATCCTGTCAGGCAAGCGTGGATGTAAAGCAGGTCCTTCGCAAAAGGATTTACCGGAAAATGCTCAGTCTGGGAGCTTCCTATCATGAACAGGTTTCAACCTCAGAGGTGATGCAGGTGTGTACAGAGGGAGTGGAACAGCTTGAAATTTATTTTGGAAAGTATCTGCCTCAGCTTTTTTACAGCCTCCTAGCGCCTCTGACACTATTTTTTGTGCTGATGCACATAAGCCTTCGGGCAAGTGCGGTACTTTTGATCTGTGTGCCTCTGATTCCGGTTTCTATTGTGGCAGTACAAAAGCTTGCAAAAAGACTTTTGAACCGATATTGGAGTATTTATACAGGACTTGGAGATTCGTTTCTGGAAAATCTTCAGGGAATGACCACTCTTAAAATTTATCAGGCAGATGAGATGAAAGCAAAAGAAATGGATAAAGAGGCTCAGATATTTCGCAGGATTACTATGAAGGTTCTGACTATGCAGCTAAATTCCACAAGTGTGATGGATATCGTGGCCTACGGAGGCGCTGCGGCTGGAATGATCGTGGCAGCATCTGAATTTCTGGCAGGCACATTAAGCTTTGCCGGAGCCCTGACAATTATTCTTCTGGCATCAGAATTTTTTATTCCTCTGAGACTTCTGGGGTCATTTTTCCACATTGCAATGAACGGAATGGCTGCCAGCGATAAGATTTTTGCCATTCTCGATATTCCGGAAACAAAGATCAGCCAGAATTCAGGAGATAAAGCTGAAGGTCAGAAAAGGAATGCGAACTTTCGATTAAAGGAAGAAAGCTTACATGCTTCAGAAGCTATAAAAGATGTAAACCAGGAAGAAATAACAGGTAAAAAGATGAAAATACAGTTCCGGAACCTGCATTTTTCTTATGAAAAGGACAGGGAAATCCTGGCAGGGATTGATCTTGATATGCCGGCAGGAGCGTTTATATCCCTTGTGGGAGAATCCGGATGTGGAAAAAGTACTATCGCAGGTATTCTGGCAGGGAGAAATCGGGGATTTTCCGGTTCTGTTACTGTGAATGGAACTGCTCTGGAAGAGATTTCCGAGGAAGCCCTGATGAAAAATGTTACTCTGATCCGCCATAACAGTTATCTTTTTAAGGGAACTGTAGAGGAAAATCTCCGTATGGCAAAACCGGATGCCAAGGAATCGGAGATGAGGGAGGTTCTTGCCAGAGTAAATCTTCTGGGATTTCTGGACGGACAAAAGGGAGTGAAAACAGAGCTTCTGGAGCAGGCGGAGAACCTTTCCGGAGGCCAGCGTCAGAGACTGGCTCTTGCCAGAGCGTTGCTTCATGACTCGCCGGTGTATGTTTTTGACGAAGCGACCAGCAATATTGATGCAGAAAGTGAAGAGCTTATTATGAAAGTAATACGCCAGCTTTCACAGACAAAAACAGTTCTCCTGATTTCCCACAGGCTTGCAAATGTAGTGGATTCAGACTGTATCTATATGATGAAGGACGGAAAAATATGTGAACAGGGAAAACATAAAGAACTTCTGGCTCTTGACGGAACTTATGGGAAACTTTATAAGGGACAGATGGAGCTTGAAAAATTACAGCAATCCCAGGAGAGGAAATTCTGAAGTAATGGGCGCAGACCGGAAAGAGAAACAATTCTTTACCAAAGAATCAAAGGATAAAAATTAAAAGTGAAGGGATAAAGAAGGTTTTATGACCTTGTTGAGTCCTTTTGCAGAAAGGCAGATGATAGAAAATAGTATGAATACTGGCTATGATATATCAGAAAAAAGGGTCCTGCCGGACAGGCGCAGAAGCGCACTGAAGATTATGGGAAGCCTGATCGGTCTGGTAAAGCCTCTGATCCACATTATGATTCTGGCAGTCCTTCTGGGAACTGCCGGGTATCTTTGCGCGATTTTTCTTACAATACTTGCAGGGCAGATACTTATTCAGGGGCTAGGCCATGTAGCAGGCACTCAGGGAGCAATGAGCCAGGGGCATTTTTGCGGGAATGACGCCACAGAATCTTTTGTTTTAATGATTGTTCTGGCTGTTGCCCGTGGAATCCTTCATTATGCGGAACAGTACTGCAATCATTTTATTGCATTTAAGCTGCTGGCAATTATCCGTCATAAAGTATTTGCGGCACTGCGAAGGCTTTGTCCGGCAAAGCTTGAAGGACGGGATAAGGGAAATCTGATTTCTATTATTACCACAGATATTGAGCTTCTGGAAGTCTTTTATGCTCATACCATTTCACCTGCAGCCATTGCAGCTCTTACCTCTTTTATGATGGTATTTTTTATGGGAAGCTATCATGTGGGAGCAGGGATTTTTGCGCTGTGCGCTTATCTGATTGTGGGTATTTTTGATTCCTCTGTGGAACGGGAGCAGAGGGGAAATTACCGGAATGGAGTTCCGCGCGAAATTCGGTGAGCTGAACAGCTATGTGCTGGATTCTCTCAGAGGACTGGATGAGACAATACAGTATGGTCAGGGTAAAAATCGTGAAAGACAGATGGAAGAAAAATCTGCGGAGCTGATTAAAAAGCAGAAAAAAGCTAAGCCGCATGGAGGGCGGGCAGAGATCTGTCACAAATCTGGTGATTCTTCTGGCATCCTTTGGAATGTTGTTTTTTAATGTTGTATCTTTATGGAAAACAGACGGTAGATCTTGACGGAGTGGTTATCTGTACCATAGCCATGATGGGCTCCTTTGGCCCGGTGATAGCGCTTTCAAACCTGTCCAATAATCTGAATCAGACGCTGGCAAGTGGAGAACGGGTACTGTCCGTTCTGGAAGAAAAACCTCAGGTAGAAGAAATTTATGAGGGAGAAAAGGACCTTCATGAATTGGGGAAAGAACAGGAAAACACTTTCCATAAGGGCTCTGCACAGATGCTATTTGCCGGGGCAGAAGCATCCCATGTAACCTTTTCCTATGAGGAAGAAGAAATTCTCAGGAATTATTCTGTTAAAATTCCGGCCGGTAAAATTGTGGGAATACATGGAGCCAGTGGAAGTGGTAAATCTACACTTCTGAAGCTTCTGATGAGGTTCTGGGATGCAGATTCAGGTGAGGTTTCTGTAAACGGAGCCAATGTGCGCAGGATTCCTACACGCAGCCTGAGAGATACGGAAAGCTATGTAACACAGGAAACACATTTATTTCATGATTCCATAGCAAACAATATTGCAGTGGGAAAACCCGGCGCCTCCAGACAGGAAATTATGGAAGCTGCAAAAAAGCGTCGGTTCATGATTTTATTATGAGCCTTCCCAAAGGCTATGATACAGAGGTGGGAGAGCTGGGCGACACACTTTCCGGAGGAGAAAAACAGAGGATAGGAATAGCCAGAGCCTTTCTCCATGACGCGCCTTTTATCCTTATGGACGAGCCAACCTCAAACCTGGATTCACTGAATGAAGGCATTATATTAAAATCACTTCGTGAAGAGGCAGATAAAAAGACTGTTGTTCTTGTTTCACACAGGAAATCTACCATGAATGTGGCGGATGTAATGTATGAAATGGAAAATGGGAGAATGTCGTAGAAGATAGAAATACAAAGAGGAAAAAGAGTTGTTTTTACGTAACTGTTTACACGGTTTGCTGCTGTGTGGACAGTTACGTTTTTGCTTTATAAATTCCCATGATTCGTTTATAATAAAAGGGTAATAATCAATCCTGTGATATGATAAAGGAGGGAGGCCGGTTACAAACGGTTGAGCTGGTCATCCGGATCGCAGATTATGTGTTCAGAGACAAAGAAAAAGTAAGGAAAGGATTTGGTGATGTGATGGGCGGAAAGATATTGGAACTGGAATCAGATAAGCTGATTCAGCGGGGAATTGAACAGGGCATTGCCATGGAACGAAAGAAAACAGAAGCAGCCGAAGCGGAAATTCAGCGTTTAAAAAAGCTTCTGGAGGAAAAGAATAACAAACAGTGAGTTTGTAGGAGATAACCCCTATCCGGAATGGATAGGGGTTATTGTATTATACTGTAAAAATATTTATATCATGTGCCTGATCATAAATCAGCAGGTACGCAGTCTCCTCAGATGCACATAGCTGGGAACGCAAAGGTATGGAGTGGTGATTTGGTTGGGATATTCCTGTTGTGTCGGTTATTGAAAAGAGATACTTGAAATATATAAATGTGATGTCATATAGTGTCAGTTTTTCAATTAAAGAAAAAGCTTTTTACAATTTTAAATAAGCTATTATAAAAATAAAAAGAGAGAGACTGGCCTGGAAATCAGACTTTATCAGAAGGGAGAGCACATGGAACTCAGTTTATTATTGATGCAGCAGATTATAAAATTATTCATTATGATTTTTATGGGATATATGATTGTGAAGGTGGGTATTTTAAAATCAGAAGACAGCAGGGTATTTTCTGCCATGGTTCTCTATTTGATCGTTCCCTGCGTTATTATGAATGCATTTCAGGTAGAATATTCTCCCGAAAAGGCCAGCGGACTTTTTCTTGCATTTGTAACATCTCTGCTGCTTATGCTTGTAACGCTTCCTGCAGTAAATTTATTGGGGAGACTTCTGAAACTGAATGAAGTGGAAAGGATGTCTGTTTATTATTCCAACGCCGGCAATTTAATTATTCCACTGGTGACGTTTATTTTGGGAGAGGAATGGGTCCTATATGCCTGCGTATATATGAGTATTCAAATTGCTTTTTTTCTGGACACACTGCCAAAAAAGAATTAAGCAGGGAAAAAAGAATTGATTTAAAAAAGATTTTTACAAACATCAATATTATTGTAGTTATGATTGCGGTTATTCTGTTTTTTATGAATATTCATCTTCCGAAATTACTGACAGAAACCTTTGAATCAGTATCTGATATGGTAGGCCCGGCAAGCATGTTTGTAATTGGAATGCTGATGGCAGGCGCTGATCTGCAAAAAAATATTTACGAATCAGAGAGCCTATCTGGTAACAGGCCTGAGACTGATTGCTGTACCGGTATTTTCTCTTTTGATTCTGAAGATCAGCAGGCTGGTTGGAACTCATGCAGAAGGGCGGCAGATTCTGTTGATAGTATTTCTTGCAGTAACAACACCGGCAGCATCTACGGTGACACAGATGAGCCAGATTTATGAGAATGATTCGGAGTATGCAAGTGCAATCGGTGTGATGACGACTCTGGCGGCAGTACTTACAATGCCTCTGATGGTATTGCTGTTTCAGTTGGTTATTTAAAAATATTGTATTATTATAAAAGCCTCCTGATACATCCTGAAACCAATGGTGACATTATCACAGACAGGATATTTCCAAAAGAGTATGATACGTACATAAACAACAGGGAGGTATCCTATATGAGGTTAAAAGATAAAGTAGCAATTATCACAGGCGGAAGCAGAGGAATCGGATATGCCACAGCAGATGCATTTCTGAGAGAGGGAGCGACAGTCATTCTGGCGGCAAGTTCTCAGGAGTCAGCAGATAAAGCAGTGGAAAGTCTGAAGGAAAAAGTATCCGGACAGGACTGTGGCAGGCATCAGCCCTGATCTCAGCAGTCTGGAAAGTGTGAGAAACGAATTCAGGGAAGCAACTGCGAAATATGGATGTGTAGATATTCTTGTGAATAATGCAGGAGTATCAGAGCGCACTCCTTTTGTGGAGTATACAGAGGAAGCCTTTGACAAAGTAATGGATCTGAATGTAAAAGGTGTGTTTAATGCCACCAGAGCTGCTTCTGAGTGTATGATTGCAAGAGGCAGCGGTGTAATTCTGAGTACTTCATCTATGGTCAGTCTTTACGGACAGCCAAGCGGGATCGCTTATCCGGCTTCTAAATTTGCAGTGAACGGACTGACGGTTTCTCTGGCAAGGGAGCTTGGTCCAAAGGGAATTCGCGTCAATGCAGTGGCGCCGGGAATTACGGAAACAGATATGATGAAGGCTGTGCCAAAGAGCGTGATCGAGCCTATGATCGCACAGATTCCCCTTCGAAGGCTGGGACAGCCGGAAGATATTGCCAATGCATTTGTGTTTCTTGCATCGGATGAGGCCTCTTATATTACAGGCGTAGTGTTAAGCGTGGATGGAATGGCGCGAACCTGACGGAGCAATATAAGAGTAAAAACGTATCAGTATAAACAGATGAGCAGGCTGAAAGGCAGATCAGATGAAATTATTGCAGGAAAGATGGAGGAAACAGAATGGGATATTTGATTTCTTTAAGGACCGGAATTTTAATGAAGGAATTGAGACTTACAAAAACACAAAGGATGCAGTTCTTCTTGATGTAAGAACTCAGGAGGAATATCTGGAGGGAAGAGTTCCGGGAAGCTGGAATATTCCTCTTCAGGAAATTCAGAAGGTGGAAAGGCTGATCGATAAGGCCGCGCCGCTTTTTGTATATTGTTTAAGCGGAGCAAGAAGCCGTATGGCAGTGGCGCAGCTTCAGCAGATGGGATATGCAAAGGTTACAAATCTTGGAGGTATTAACAGCTACCGGGGAAAGGTGGAAAGATAAAATGAAGGTTGTTATCATCGGAGGCGTTGCAGGAGGAGCCACTGCAGCAGCAAGAATCAGAAGGCTGGACGAAAAGGCAGAGATTATTGTTTTTGAGAAGTCAGGTTATGTTTCCTATGCAAACTGCGGACTTCCCTACTATATTGGCGGTGTGATCCAGAATAAGGAAGAACTGACTCTTCAGACTCCGGAAAGTTTCTGGAAGCGCTTCCAGATCACCATGAAGGTGCGGCATGAGGTGACAGGGATTTTTCCTGAGAGAAAAACAGTTGCAGTAAAAAATCTGAATACAGGGGAAAGCTTTGAGGAGGTCTATGATAAACTTCTCATTTCCACTGGAGCAAAACCGGTATGGCCGAAGCTTCCCGGAACAGATCTGGACAATCTTTTTACCCTTCGTACAGTAGAAGATACTCTGAAAATCCGGGAGTTTGTGGAGAAAAATCAGCCAAAGTCGGCAGTGCTTGCCGGAGGCGGATATATTGGCCTGGAGCTTGCGGAAAATCTTCGGGAGCTGGGACTGGACGTTACCATAGTTCAGAGACCAAAGCAGCTTATGAATCCTCTTGACGGAGATATGGCAGCTTTTGTACATGCAAAAATGAGAAGCAGGGGTGTGAAGCTGATGCTTGGACATACGGTGGAAGGATTTGAAAAGGGCGAGAAAGGAACCCGCGTGCTTCTGAAGGACGAGCAGCCTCTGGAGGCAGATATGGTAATCCTTGCGATCGGCGTTGCGCCGGATTCTCACCTTGCAAAAGAGGCGGGACTGGAGCTTGGTATCAAAGGAAGCATTGTGGTAAACGATCGTATGGAAACCTCAGCGCCGGATATTTTTGCAGCAGGCGATGCTGTGGAAGTAAGGCATTACATTACAGGAGAAAAAGCTCTGATATCCCTTGCAGGTCCGGCAAATAAGCAGGGCCGCATTGCAGCAGACAATATCTGTGGAGGAGACAGCCGCTATCCCGGTTCACTGGGATCTTCAGTGATCAAGGTTTTTGACATGACCGCAGCTTCCGCCGGAATTAACGAGCGCACTGCCAAACAGACAGGAATTGACTATGATAAGGTTTATCTGTCCCCTGCCAGCCATGCCTCCTACTATCCGGGCGGAAAAGTCATGACCATGAAGGTGATTTTTGAGAAGAAAACATATAAGCTGCTGGGTGCGCAGATCATAGGCTATGACGGTGTGGATAAGAGGATTGATGTGCTTGCAACTGCCATGTATGCAGACATCACAGCTCTTCAGCTGAAGGAACTGGATCTGTCTTACGCGCCTCCGTATTCTTCCGCGAAAGATCCTGTAAACATGGCAGGCTTTATGATCGAGAATATTGCAGAGGGAAGACTGAAGCAGTTTTTTACAGAGGATGTGGAAAATCTTCCAAGGGACGGAAGCGTGATTCTTCTGGATGCAAGAACCCCCGGGAGAGTATGCAAGAGGACATATTGAAGGATTTATCAATATTCCGGTAGATGAGCTTCGTGACAGGATTTCTGAGCTGGATAAAAAGAAAAAAGTATACATTATCTGCCAGAGCGGCCTGAGAAGCTATATTGCATACCGGATTCTGGCTCAGGAAGGCTTTGACTGCAGGAATTTTTCCGGCGGGTTCCGGCTGTATGAGACAGTTACAGGAGACCGCATGGCAGCTGGGGAGGCGCTGCCCTGTGGGATGGAAATAAACAGATAGGTGGTCCAAATGGAAGATTTTTCAGGGATGACAACACGGGAAGAAATTTTAAAATATGGAATGACATTTCCCGAGGTGTATCAGGATACGCCGTTTCATGATCCTAACTGGATACTTGTAAGGTATAAGAAAAAATAAAAAATGCTTTTCTCTGGACGTACGAGTACCAGGGGCAGATGCGGATCAATGTCAAGGTGGATCCAGAATGGAGAGATTTCTGGAGAAATACTTACAATTCCGTGATTCCCGGATATCATCAGAATAAAGAACATTGGAATACTGTGATCCTGGACGGAAGTATTCCAGATCAGGACATAAAACGAATGATTGCAGAAAGTTATGATCTGATTATCGGGAAATAACAAAATATCTGAAATTTTATAATTGAGAATGGGTGGCCAGGCTTATTGTTTATGCGACATGATTTCCGGCGCTGCTCATTCATTTTTTCTTGTCAGAACCCCTTGAATTTTATGGTAAAATATCCATGTTTTACGCACAATAAAAAACAGGAGGTCTGACAATTGTTTTCAGGAATTGTTGAGGCGTATGGGAAAGTTATAGGTACATTGAGCAACTGGATGTACAGCTATATTCTTATTATCCTGCTTGTAGGCGCCGGGATCTATTTCACCGTCAAAACAAAAGGCGTCCAGTTCAGAGCGCTGAAAGAAGCCATTAAGGTGGTTATGGAGCCAAAGGATGATGAAAAATCAATTTCTTCTTTTCAGGCTCTGATGGTTTCTACTGCGTCCAGGGTGGGAACCGGGAATATTGCCGGAATTTCCACAGCTCTTTGCATTGGCGGAGCAGGAGCTATGTTCTGGATGTGGCTGATCGCGCTTCTGGGAAGCGCATCTGCGTTCATTGAGAGTACACTGGCGCAGATCTATAAAAGAAAAGCTGCTGACGGAAGCTCTTACGGAGGCCCTGCATACTATATTCAGGCTGTGCTGAAAAAAAGGATGGCTGGGAGTTTTGTTTGCGGCAGTTCTTATAGTAACTTATATGGGCGGCTTCAACATGGTTGCTGCTTTTAACATTTCAGATTCTTTCCGCAGATATGATTTCTATCAGCCAGGAACAACACCACTTGTTATAGGTCTGATTCTTGCAGTTATTTTTGGCATTTGTATTTTTGGCGGCAGCAAACGCATATCCAAAATTACAGAAGTTATTGTCCCGGTAATGGGAATCTTTTATATAGCGGTTTCTCTGTTTATTGTGATCACACATCTGAATCTTCTTCCGGGAGTGATCGTATCAATTTTTAAAGGCGCGTTTGATATTTCTGCAATTTTCGGCGGATTTGCAGGTTCAGCCGTCATGCAGGGAGTAAAAAGAGGTCTGTTTTCCAACGAGGCCGGTGTGGGCTCTGCTCCAAATGCCGCAGCTTCTGCGGGTGTGTCTCATCCTGTAAAGCAGGGACTTGTTCAGATGCTTTCTGTTTATATTGATACAATTGTGATCTGCAGTGCTACAGGATTTATGCTTCTGTGTTCCGGAGTAGTACCGGAAGAGGGAATTGCCGGAATGCCTTATGTGCAGGAGGCTGTTGCAGGTTCTCTGGGAGGTTTTGGTTCTGTATTTATTACCGTTGCTCTGTTTTTATTTGCATTTACCACACTGATCGGAAACTTTTATTATGCGGAAATGGGGCTTCGCTACATTTGTGACAAAACACCGAAAAAAATTGATCATGAACATATTCCGTATCGCAGCAGCTCTGATCGTATGTATGGGAGCAACTATGGATTTCAGCGTAGTGTGGGACACAGCAGATGTACTTATGGGCCTGATGGCGCTTATTAATCTGCCGGTAATTGTGCTTCTTGCGAAACCGGCGCTTCGATGTATGCAGGATTATTTCAAACAGAAAAAATCAGGGAAAAATCCTGTATTTAAAGCAAAGGATATTAATCTGGAAACAAAGACAGATTTTTGGAACTGATATTTTAAGGAATATGTTAAAAACAGGATCGTGGCAGTGCACAGTGTGGAACAATCCGAAGGTATCGGTCAATTGAAAAAGTAAATTCTACTTTGCAAGATTAAATTCCGCAGGTATCGTATAATGCAGAATCAAAAAGTGCTTGCAATAGGGAATGAACTATGGTAATATAACCCAGTTTGATTTGGTTAAAATTGGAAACGCACATCCTCCGGATGATAACGAACAACACAAAGAATCAAAAGTGTTTACGTTATTATAAGGAGGATTTTTTTTATGCCAAAAAAACAAATTTGAAGATGTGATTTTTACTGCTGTTATGGCTATTGTCATGGTGTATGGAATGATCGTATACAATGTTGCGCTGAATACCGGTGGAACTGTAAGTGGTTTTACATTCCTTGCCGCTGTTCATGAGCTGGTATTCATGGCTCCGATTGCTTTTGTGCTGGAGTTTTTTGTTGTCAGTAAGCTGGCTGGCATGTTGGCGTTTAAGATCATGAAGCCAACAGACAGACCGCAGTTTATTACTTATGCGATTTCCATCTGCATCTGCTGTATTATGTGCCCGGTCATGAGTCTGATTGCTACTGTATTATTTAAGGAGCTCTCTTTTGGAACATGGATCCGTACCTGGGCCATGAATTTTCCGATGGCAATCTGTTATCAGATGTTTTATTGTGGGCCATTTGTGAGGCTGATCTTCCGTCTGATTTTCCGTCGCGGGGAGGAGAAATAATGAAGTCAGGGTCAAAAGTTCAATAACATTTTATGGTTCTGGCCCCAACATCAAAATATACAAATAATATAAAAAGCATTGTAAAATCCGGGGATTTTCAGGCATTTAAAGGTGTCTGAGAGCCCCGGATTGTACTTTATGGAAAACATGTGTTAAATAATTGACAGAGCTGTCAAAGCGGTATAAACTGTCGGTGTGAACAGCAGAAGTTCACATGAAATAACTAACGAAACAGTTCTGTTGGCTGTACAAAAAAGCTTCAGGACATGATACCTGTATTTACAAGAAAGAGGTGCTGATCATGAAAGAATTTTCACAGTGGGAAGGTTTTAACGGTAAACGCTGGAAAGAAAAAATTGACGTACGTAACTTTATTAAAATGAATTATACACCATATGACGGAGATGCTTCTTTCCTGGAAGGGCCTACAGAGGCAACAAATAAACTCTGGGGCAAGCTTCAGGAGCTTCAGAAAGAAGAGCGCGCAAAGGGCGGAGTTCTGGATATGGAGACAGAGGTTGTAACATCTCTTACCGCGTATGGTCCTGGATATATTGACGAGGATCTGAAAGATCTGGAAACTGTTGTAGGTCTTCAGACAGACAAACCTCTGAAACGTGCCTTTATGCCATACGGCGGTATTAAAATGGCAGAAAAAGCATGTGAAACTTACGGCTATGAAGTAAGCGACAAAATTAAAGATATTTTTAATAACTATGAGTTTAAAACACACAACCAGGGTGTGTTTGACATTTATACACCGGAAATGAAGGCTGCCCGTCACAGCAAAAATTCTGACAGGTCTTCCGGATACCTATGGCCGCGGACGTATTGTAGGCGATTACAGACGTGTGGCTCTTTACGGAATCGATGCTCTGATCGAGGGCAAACAGAAGGATTTTGCAGCAAGCGACCGTCAGGGTATGAGACGCTATGACTTCCAGCTTCGTGAGGAGATCGCTGACCAGATCCGCGCTCTTCAGGGAATGAAAGCTATGGCTCAGGCCTACGGCTTTGATATTTCTCAGCCTGCAAAGGATGCAAGAGAAGCATTCCAGTGGCTGTATTTCGGATACCTTGCAGCTATCAAGACTCAGAACGGAGCTGCAATGAGTGTTGGACGTATCTCCACTTTCCTTGATATTTATATTGAGAGAGACCTTCAGAGAGGAATCCTTACAGAGAAAGAGGCTCAGGAGCTTGTTGACCATATGGTTATGAAATTCCGTATGGTAAAAATTTGCCCGTATTCCTTCTTACAACCAGCTGTTTTCCGGAGACCCGGTATGGGCAACCCTGGAAGTGGCAGGTATGGGTATTGACGGACGCCATATGGTAACAAAGAGTGATTTCCGTTTCCTTCATACACTGGAGGATATGGGACCGGCTCCGGAACCGAACCTTACTGTTCTTTATTCCTCCAGACTGCCTGAGAACTTTAAGAAATATGCTGCAAATATTTCTGTTACAACAAGTTCCATTCAGTATGAGAATGACGATGTAATGCGTCCGGTATGGGGCGATGACTACAGCATCTGCTGCTGTGTATCTGCTACAGAGACAGGTAAAGAGATCCAGTTCTTCGGCGCTCGTGCAAACCTTGCGAAATGTCTTCTTTATGCCATCAACGGCGGTGTTGACGAGAAGACAAAACAGCAGGTAGGACCTCAGTATCAGCCGATCACTTCTGAGTATCTTGACTATGACGAGGTAGTTCAGAAATATGATCAGATGATGGACTGGCTGGCTCATCTGTATGTTGGAACACTGAACATGATCCACTATATGCATGACAAATACTACTATGAAGCAGCAGAGATGGCTCTGATCGATACAAAGGTTGACCGTTCCTTTGCAACCGGTATCGCAGGTTTCTCTCATGTAGTAGATTCCCTGTCTGCAATTAAATATGCAAAGGTAAAAGCAATCCGTGATGAGGACGGAATTACAACAGACTTTATTGTTGAGGGAGATTTCCCACGCTATGGTAACGATGACGACAGAGCAGACGAGATCGCAACAAATCTCCTGTCTACTTTCCTCGGAAAGCTGAAACACATTCATACCTACCGTGATTCCAAACCTACCACATCCATCCTTACCATTACATCCAATGTTGTTTATGGTAAAGCTACAGGATCTCTTCCGGACGGAAGAAAAGCAGGCGAGCCTCTGGCTCCTGGCGCTAACCCGTCCTACGGAGCAGAGCAGAACGGACTTCTTGCTTCTCTGAACTCTGTTGCAAAGCTTGACTATGAAGATGCTCTTGACGGTATTTCCAATACTCAGACTATCAATCCGGATGCTCTGGGACACAATGATGAAGAACGTACAGACAACCTTGTTCACGTACTTGACGGATACTTTGATCAGGGCGCTCATCACCTGAACGTAAACGTATTTGGAAAAGAGAAGCTGATCGACGCTATGGAACACCCGGAAAAAGAAGAGTACGCAAACTTTACAATCCGTGTATCAGGATATGCCGTTAAGTTTATCGACCTGACAAGAGAGCAGCAGTTGGATGTTATTGCCAGAACCTGCCATGCAGAAATGTAAGAATGGATAAAAAAGAGATCAAAGGATATGTTCACTCACTGGAAAGCTTCGGGTCGGTTGACGGCCCGGGCGTCCGGTATGTGATCTTTTTAAGCGGCTGCGCCATGCGCTGTCAGTTCTGCCATAATCCGGATACCTGGAAGATGGGAGAAGGACAGGCATACACCCCTTCGGAGCTTTTAAAAAAAGCGCTGCGGTATAAAAATTACTGGGGAGATAAAGGCGGGATCACAGTCAGCGGAGGGGAACCTCTTCTGCAGATCGATTTCCTTACAGAATTTTTCCGTCTGGCAAAGGAAGCCGGCGTGCATACCACACTGGATACCAGCGCCAACCCTTATACGGAAAAAGAGCCTTTTTATTCCAAATGGCAGGAGCTGATGAAGTATACAGATCTTGTTCTTCTGGATATCAAGCAGATTGATGAGGAAGAGCATGTGAAGCTTACCGGCTGCACCAACACAAATATCCTTGCCATGGCAGAAAAGCTTTCGGAGATGGACAAGCCTGTATGGATCCGCCATGTGCTTGTGCCGGGCGGAAGTGATAACGACACATATCTTCACAGACTGGCCGATTTTATCAGAACCCTTAAAAATGTGGAGAGAGTAGAGGTTCTTCCCTATCATACTCTGGGAACCTTTAAGTGGGAGAAGCTGGGTATTCCCTATCCGTTGGAAGGAGTGAAGCCTCCAACAGAGGAACGTATCCGCAATGCCCGGGAGATTCTGGGAGCGATGTAACTGCCTGGAAATTCTTTCATAATTAAAAATATAAGGATGAGGACTGCTGCAAGCAACCTGTAGTTCCGGAGCAAAATCTGCCGGAAGAGGGAAGCCTGCAGCAGTTTTTGTTTGTGGCAGAAGTTAAGAACTGCTGTTTGCAAGGTATTCCGACCGGAGTGCTGTGAACGGAGAAGTTAAGAAATTTTTTACTTGGCAGTATTGTAAGCGTCTGCTACAATGAAAGAAAAACGAAAGCTCAGTAAAAAAGATCCCTCGGTTCTGTATGGGCAGAGCCGGGGGAATTCCATATACAGGAGGGAATATGAGATTTTTTCATTTGTCAGATCTGCATATAGGTCTGAAGTTAATAAACAGAGATCTGAGGGAGGATCAGGAATATATTTTTGATCAGATCACAGATTATGTAAAAAAGGAAACACCGCAGGCTCTGGTGATTGCAGGAGATATTTACGATAAGGCAGTCCCGTCGGCAGAGGCAGTGGAAGTATTTGATCATCTGATAGCGGAGCTAACAGAGGCTGCTCCGGATATGACCATTATGATCATAAGCGGAAACCATGACAGTGGTCCCAGGATCAATTGCTTCCGCGGTGTACTTTCCCGACAGAATGTACATATGATTGGAATTCCTCCCAAGACGGAAGAGGAATTTATAGAAAAGGTTATTTTACAGGATGCATATGGAAATGTGAATTTTTATCTGCTCCCATTTGTGAAGCCTTCTATGGTGAAGGAAATCACAGGGACAGATGAAAATGGCAATAATCTTTCTTACGATGAAACTATTCATCGGCTGATCGAAAGGGAAAAATCGATCAGGATCAGAGAAATATTCTGGTTAGCCACCAGTTTATCTTCCTGTTGGAAAACAGCGGAAGATGTGGAAAGAATGGATTCAGAGATTCGTACGGTGGGGAATATTGATGAGATTTCTGCGGATATACTGGGAAAATTCGATTATGCGGCATTGGGCCATATCCATAACCGATGAAAGTAGGGAAAGATACTTTTCGGTATTGTGGAACGCCTCTGGCGTGTTCTGTAAGTGAGGCAGAGCAGCAGAAAGGGATACTTATGGTGGATATTTCCGAAAAGGAGAGTCAGCCTGAAGTCACTGTTCTTCCTTTAAAGCCTCTTCGTCAGGTCCGGGTGATAAAAGGAAAGCTGGAAGAGGTTCTGGAGCAGGGCTGTGAGGACTATGTAACGGTGATTCTTACAGACAAGGTGGATCTGGATGTGATCGATATGCAGGACCGTCTGCGGCTTGCCTTTCCAAAACTTCTGGAGATCAGAAGAGAAGGATTGAGAAATGCTGTTACAGAAATGCACATAGAAGAACAGAAATTCCTGGATCCTTTTGAACTGTGCTGTGCGTTTTTACAGGATACAGATGAAGCAGAAAAAGAGCTCCTTATGGATGTGATCCATACGGTTCAGGAGGTGAAATAAGAATGAGGCCTTTAAAATTAAAAATGCAGGCATTTGGCTCTTACGGAAGAGAGACGGTAATAGATTTTACAAAGCCGGAGCAGAATCTGTTTTTGATCACAGGAGATACAGGAGCGGGAAAAACAACTATTTCGATGCTATTGTATTTGCTCTGTATGGAGAAGCAAGTTCCACATCCAATAAAAATGAAGGCGTGGTACTTCAGAGTCAGTATGCGGAATTGAATATTGAGCCGTACGTAGAGATGGAATTTATGGAAGGGGAAGAACGATATACTGTCCGGCGTGTTCCAAGACATTTAAAAACTGTTACAAGAGGTGCGGCTAAAGGAAAAGGCACCAGAGAGATCACCGGATCTGTCACTCTCTTTATGCCGGATGGGACAGAATATCCTTCTAAGGAGACCAACGCAAAACTTCAGGAGATCACAGGTCTTACAAAAAGCCAGTTTATGCAGGTGGCAATGATCGCTCAGGGTGAATTTATGGAGCTTCTGAGAGCAAAATCAGATGATAAAAAGAAAATTTTTCGGAAATTGTTTAATACAGAAATGTATGAACAGATCGTAAATGAACTGGGAAACAGAAAAAGAAATATGGAAAGAGAGATTGCTGTGATCAGGACCAGATGTCAGAGTGAGACAGCAAGAATTAAATTTTTTGGAGATAAAGCAGAGGAAAAAAATCCCGGAGACGACGAGATCAGTCTCTGTGAAAAACGGCTGGAGGAACTGAAAAAGCGTGTTTCAGACGGAGAAATTGTTGTCATGCCGGAGCTTACAGAGGTTCTGGAGAGATATCTGGTCATACTGGATAATCAGCTGAAAAAAAGCACAGAAGTTATATGAGGATGCGGCGGAAATACGGGATCAAAAAAAGAGATATTTATATAGAAGCCCAACAGCTTCAAAGTTTGTTCATTCAAAGAAAACAGACAGAAGAAGAACTGGAGGAATACAGGAAACAGTCTTTTGAGATGGAAAATAAGGAAAAACTTGCAGGCAGTGTGTCGGATGCCTGGGAGATAAAAACCTTTTATGATTTCTGGAAAGCAGGACAGGAAGATGCGGAAAGAGTCCGCACAGCATTTGAAACTCAGACGGAAAGACTTCC
>ENA-OPYU01000366-OPYU01000366.1-human-gut-metagenome-genome-assembly--contig:-NODE-366-length-18375-cov-2.299704_pt1 | contig 18375 bp, 18 predicted proteins | sample MGYA00242637_ERZ504482 | MGnify/ENA primary metagenome ERZ504482 (study PRJEB26092, sample SAMD00036237) | human gut metagenome | host: Homo sapiens | study: EMG produced TPA metagenomics assembly of... | reverse complement strand
TTATTGCGTAATGGTTTATGCTAGCGTAATACGGTTTTTACGGTAAATGAGATGAACTCATTGTTTGACGTTTACGTATAACTGGAATATCAATGAGGACTTCGTATTCGATTGCTTTTGTTTGGGTAATGAGCTTGTAGATAAGCGAATCAGTAATACTCAAGCCGTGGGATATAGCTTCAACTTCCCGGGCTGGAACCATTTGAACAACGCTTCTGTATTTCAACAGCTCTCATGAGTATAAGAGAAAACGTACGGTAGGTAACTTCGCTAGCTTATCTTTTGGCTTTGGAAGAATATGCTTTATTTTGAATGTTTACGGGACGTAACGATATCGTGTCTTCTATGCCGAGAGATAACCGTTCGTTCTTTTTATCCTTCCGTATCCCTTGGATGGGTATTCACGGAAGTGGAAGCCTTGAAGAATGATATCTTGACATTTTGGTAAGATCCGTGGCTCTTACGCAGAGGTAGGTATGGCAGGAGAATATGTGCCGTCTTATTATTATACGCCAAGTTATGGTGGTGGTTTCTTCCAGGGAACACCTATTATGTATCCGATTAATGGAAATATGGCGTATATTCCTTATTTCGTGGTTTATGATCCGAACTTGAAGCCTCAGAACACGAAGTCTTATGAGCTTGGTGCTGACTTGACTTTCTTGAATGGTTTAGTTTCATTGAATTATACGTATTCTCGTCAGAACGTGAAAGACCAAATCTTCGAGGTGCCTTTGGCTGGCTCCACAGGTGCTTCCAGTATGATGATGAATGGTGGAAAGATGCACTCAAACGTACATGAGATTACATTAGGTATCTCTCCGGTTGATACGAAGAATTTCAAGCTGGACTTCGCTTTTAACTTCTCAAAGATCGACAATTATGTAGACGAGTTGGCTCCGGGCGTAGAGAGCATTATGTTGGGTGGTTTCGTGACTCCTCAAGTACGTGCAGGTATCGGCGATAAATTCCCGGTAATCTATGGTGTTGGTTACAAACGTGATGGCGAAGGACGAATTGTAGTAAACGAAAAAAGGTATACCAGAGGCTGGTGAGACCCAAGTAATCGGTAAGGTTTCTCCTGATTTCCGTTTGGGTTTCAATACGAATATCGAGTTGTATAAATTCCGTTTGGCTGCTGTATTTGACTGGAAGCAAGGTGGACAAATGTATAGTGGTACGGCTGGTGAGACAAACTTCTACGGTACAAGTAAGTTATCTGGAGAGGTTCGTAAGAGTGATAAATATCATTTTGACTATGCTGCTGTTGAACAGAAGGGCGTAGATGCGGATGGTAAACCTATCTATGTTCCCTATACGGGTGGAGTGAAAGGATCAGATGCAGAGGAGTATTTCAAAAGCGTGAGGGGCATTGACGAAGCCTATGTCTATGACAACTCGTTCTTGAAATTGCGTGAACTTTCATTGTCATATCCTGTATATAAGAAAGATAACTTGAATGTAAACGTGAATGATTTTCGCCCGTAATATCATTGTATGGTCTGAGATAAAAAGGCTTCGATCCGGAGGCTACTCAAGGAAATAACGAATATGGCTGGCGCTTTCGAGCGTTTCTCCTTACCGGGTACATCTAGCTACGGATTTTGGTGTCAACGTAAATTTCTAATTTATAAAGAAGACAGATATATATGAATACAATAATAAAATCATTTAAAGGGTTGGCTGTTATGTCGGCCGTATCCTTGGCATTGGCTGGATGTTCCGAGGATGTAATGGATCGGATTAACCAAGATACGAGCCATACAAATAGCGTGGATGGCAAATTTATCTTGGCCGACTTGATTACTTCTACTGCATTTTCCAACGTTAGCGGAGACTTCAATACCTATTCATCTTCCTACGTGGAATATGAAGTGGGTATCGAAAACCAGTTATATAACGCGGAAATTCGTTTGAATGAGCCTTCTGCCTCTTCTACGTTTGAGAATACGTGGGGAAATGTTTATACAAGCTTGAAGAACGCTCGTATTATTATCGGTCAATGTCAAGAAGGTAAGCGTGATGAGGGAAATTTAGTGACGAGAGGTATCGCTGAGGTCATGGAAGCTTACAATGGCGCTCTATTGGCGGATATATTTGGAGATACACCTTATAGTGAAGCTTCTTTATTGGATGAGAATGGCTCACCGGTGAATATGAATCCTAAAATAGATAAGCAAGAGGAGATTTATGTCTCTATAATGGCCTCCTTGGACAAGGCGATCGAGGATTTGAATCAGTCTGATCGTTCACCGGTTGGTACGTATGATTATTTGTATAATGGAGATGCCGAGAAATGGATTAAATTCGCTTATGGTTTGAAGGCTCGTTATACGATGCGTCTGATCAATCGTTCCACGGATAAGCAAGCTGACTTGAATAAGGTTTTGGACTATGTATCAAAATCTTTTACTTCTGCGGATGACGAGGCTGCATACGCTGTCTATGATGCGAATAATATCAACCCATTCTTTGGTTACTTCGATTCTCGCGCTGGTTTTGCCAATAGCCAGAGCTTGACGGACAAGTTGATTGAGCGTAAAGATCCTCGATTGGAAAGAGTGATGCTTTCTCCTACTACGGCTGACAAGAAACGCGTACAGGTTACAGGCTCTGCTGATAAGAACTTAGTTCCGGCCCCGAATGGTACTCCTGAGCAGAATATGCAGAAATATGGTGTTTCCGCCTTTGTATATTCAAACACGGCTCCTACGATGTTGATGAGTTATCATGAGTTGAAATTCTTGCAAGCTGAGGCGTTATGTCGCTTAAACCGTACGTCTGACGCCGAGAAAGCGTTGAAAGAGGCGGTAGCTGCCGGAATCGCAAATGCTGAGAGAAGTGTCTCTTCTGCTATCACTTATATGGGTAGCAAAATGGTCGTGAATTACAGAAAAAAATTGACAGAGGAGACGGCCAATACATATTTCGATAACCAAGTTAAACCGTTGTTTGCTGTAAATCCTTTGAAAGAGACCATGATCCAGAAATATATGGCTTTGTGGGGGGCATCGGGAGAGGCTACCGAGACTTTTAATGATATCCGTAGAATGAAAGGATTAGGAGAGAATTTCGTGACATTGGCGAATACGAAAAAACTTCCCTCTTCGTATGCCTTATGGTAATAGTGACGTGGTATCAAATCCGGAAGTAAAAAGCCGCTTATGGCGACGGTCAATACGTATATTCAGAGCCTGTATGGTGGGCTGGCGGAACTCGCTAATCTAACATATATAATATAAGGTATAGGGTGCCTCTCCGATTATGGAGGGGCATCTTTTTTTCGTTATATATCTTACATGTTTTGATAGCTTCCCTTATCCCATTTCCTTGGAAGGCTTATTGGTTTTATATGGAAATATAGATCATCTAACAATTGGTGCATGATCATCTAACAGACGTTGCATGATCATGCACCAACTGTTGGACGATCATGCACCAGTTGATAGATATTTAATGCTTCAAGAAAGAAGGTATAATGTGTTAAGAAGATATCGCTAAAAGTATGGGATAGAAAGGATAGGGAATTAAGGGAATGTTAAATTTTCATTGTCATAATGTTAGTATATTATATGGGTAAAAAGTGTATTTGTAGTGATTGTTCTTTCATTATGTCACTATTTCCTGTTGTTTAACATTCTTTTTATACGATAAATTTCTTGACTTATCCTTTGAAAAGTAAATAAAATATCCGACTTTTGCTTCCATGATGAGTCAACCATTAGCAGAGAGATTACGTCCGAAGACGTTGGATGATTATATCGGACAGAAGCACCTGGTAGGCCAGGGAGCCGTGTTGAGGAAGATGATTGATGCGGGACGGGTTCCCTCTTTTATATTGTGGGGGGCCGCCGGGAGTCGGGAAGACTACCTTAGCGCAGATCATAGCGAATAAGTTGGATGCGCCTTTTTATACGTTAAGTGCGATCAGTTCGGGAGTGAAGGACGTGCGGGAGGTGATAGAGAAGGCCAAGAGCAACCGCTTCTTCAATACGGTATCACCGATATTGTTTATTGATGAGATACACCGGTTCAGTAAGTCGCAGCAAGACTCATTGCTGAACGCCGTGGAGACGGGCGTGGTGACGCTGATTGGGGCAACCACGGAGAATCCCTCGTTCGAGGTAATCCGTCCTTTGTTATCCCGTTGTCAGGTGTACGTGTTGAAATCGCTGGACAAGAATGACTTGCTTACGCTATTGCATAAGGCGATCGCCGAGGATGTCGTTCTGAAGGATAAAACATAAGGCTGACGGAAACGGATGCCATGTTACGTTACTCGGGAGGAGACGCTCGGAAGTTGCTGAATATTCTGGAACTGGTGGTGTCTGCCGAGGAGAGTGACGATATTGAGATTCTGGATGAGAAGGTAGTGGAGAGGTTGCAGGAGAACCCTGCGGCGTATGATAAGGGAGGGGAGATGCATTACGATATAATCTCCGCTTTTATCAAGTCGATCCGGGGTAGCGATCCCGATGGCGCCATTTACTGGCTCGCCCGTATGGTGGCCGGGGGAGAAGACCCTGAGTTTATCGCACGGCGGTTGGTGATCTCCGCTTCTGAGGATATCGGATTGGCGAATCCGAATGCGCTTTTGCTGGCGAACGCATGTTTCGATGCCTTGAAGAAGATCGGCTGGCCGGAGGGTCGGATCATCCTGGCCGAGACGACCGTTTATCTGGCTTGCAGCCCGAAAAGTAATTCGGCCTATATGGCGATCAACGACGCTTTGGCACTTGTTAACCGGACTGGGAATTTACCCGTACCGCTTCATCTACGCAACGCGCCTACCAAATTAATGGCTGAACTGGAGTATGGCAAGGAATATAAATATGCGCACGACTACGAAAATCATTTTGTAAAGCAGGAGTATCTTCCGAAGGAAATTTTGGGGCGAACGTTTGTGGAAAGGACAGGAAAAATCCGGCCGAGCACAAACTAATTGAGCAAATGAGGCGCCTTTGGGGAGATCGTTTTTAATTGACATATTCTGATTGTAAATTAAAAAATGCTCGAAAAGTGTCGGCAAATGAGAAAAAATAGTTACATTAGCCGCCTGTTTTTGAAAAAATAGTTACTTTATTTATAATAACATTCTAAAAGACATTGGTATGAAGAAGCACAATTTTTATGCAGGTCCTTCTATCTTGAGCGAGTATACAATTAAGAATACAGCCGCTGCGGTAGAAAATTTTGCGGGTATGGGGTTATCACTTCTTGAGATCTCTCATAGAAGTAAGGAGTTTGTAGCCGTAAACGACGAGGCACGTGCGTTGATCAAGGAATTACTGGATGTTCCGGCAGGCTATGAGGTTGTATTCATGGGCGGTGGCGCCAGCATGCAGTTCTGTATGGTTCCTTACAATCTGTTGAATAAGAAAGCCTCTTATTTGGATACCGGCACATGGGCTTCGAACGCTATCAAGGAAGCTAAGTTGTTTGGGGAGGTAGATGTTGTCGCTTCTTCCAAAGACAAGAACTATACTTACATCCCGAAGGGTTATGCGATCGCTGATGACTCGGATTATTTCCATTTTACTTCTAATAATACGATTTACGGAACAGAGATGCGTAAGGATCCGGATGTGAAGCAACGTTTGGTTTGCGATATGTCTTCCGATATTTTCTCTCGTCCGATCGATATTTCCAAATATGATATTATCTATGCGGGTGCTCAAAAGAACTTGGCTCCTGCCGGCGTGACTTTGGCTATCGTTCGTGTGGACGCTTTAGGACATGTAGACCGTCCGATCCCGACCATGTTGAACTACGCTACCCATATTAAAAAAGGATTCCATGTTCAATACACCTCCTGTATTGCCTATTTACGCGGCTTTACAGACCTTGAAATGGTATAAGGAACAAGGTGGTATCGCCGCTATGGAGAAGAAGGATCTTGAGAACGCGGCGATCTTATACGATGAGATCGATCGCAATAAGTTGTTCCGTGGTACGGTAGCGGAGGAAGATCGTTCGATCATGAATGTTTGTTTCGTGATGAATGATGAGTATAAGGAGTTGGAGGACGAGTTCAGTAAATATGCTACTGCCGCTGGTATGGTAGGTATCAAGGGACACCGTTCTGTAGGTGGTTTCCGTGCCTCTCTTTATAATGCGATGCCGAAGAGCAGCGTGGAGGCTTTGGTAGCTTGCATGAAAGAGTTCGAGAAACAACATTAATTAAGGAGGATTCAGACATGGCAAAGATATTAGTTGCTACAGAGAAACCTTTCGCCGCTGTCGCTGTGAAAGGCATCCGGGAGGTAGTGGAAGGCGCTGGCATGGAACTGGCTCTTTTGGAGAAATATACAGAGAAGGCGCAATTGCTGGATGCGGTTAGGATGCCGATGCCGTGATTATCCGTAGCGATAAGGTGGACGCTGAGGTATTGGATGCCGCTAAGAATCCTGAAGATCGTGGTTCGTGCCGGTGCGGGGTATGATAACGTGAGCTTGGATGCGGCTACTGCCCATAAGGTATGCGTGATGAATACGCCGGGACAAAACTCTAACGCTGTCGCCGAATTGGTATTCGGTATGTTGGTGTACGGGGTTCGTAATTTCTATAACGGTACTTCCGGAACAGAGTTGAAAGGAAGAAATTGGGTATCTTGGCTTATGGAAACGTGGGCCGTAACGTGGCTCGTATCGCTAAAGGCTTCGGTATGGAGGTTTACGCTTACGATGCGTTCTGTCCGGCTTCCGTGATTGAGGCCGATGGTGTGAAGGCTGTAGCTTCTACAGCCGATTTGTTTAAGGCTTGCCAAATCGTCTCTTTGCATATTCCGGCTACGGCCGAGACGAAGGGTTCTATCAATTTCGAGTTGATGAATTCCATGCCGAAGGGAGCTATCGTAGTGAATACGGCTCGTAAGGAGGTGATGGATGAGGCTGGACTCGCTAAGATGTTGGAAGAGCGTCCGGACTTCAAGTACTTGACAGATATTATGCCCGCTATCCATGCGGAATTGGCCGAGAAATATGCCGGTCGTTATTTCAGCACCCCGAAAAAGATGGGTGCCCAGACCGCCGAGGCTAATATCAACGCTGGTATCGCCGCCGCCAAGCAGATCGTTGATTTCTTGGTGAATGGCAATGAAAAGTATCGGGTTAATAAATAAGAATATCCGGTTGTAGAGACGGGGCACGCCCCGTCTCTACATTGATACATAAACCAATTAGATTTAATTACCATGGCAAAAATAAAACCTTTCAAGGGAGTTCGTCCGCCAAAAGAATTTATAGAGGAGGTGGCTTCCCGTCCCTATGACGTATTGAACTCGCAAGAAGCTCGTGTGGAAGCGGAAGGAAACGAGAAATCCCTTTACCATATCATTAAACCGGAAATCGATTTCCCAGAAGGGACGGATGAGCATGATCCGGCTGTTTACCTGAAGGCCGCCGCCAATTTCAATAATTTTCAGGAAAAAGGTTGGTTGGTTCAGGATCAGAAAGAATGCTATTATGTTTATGCCCAAACCATGAATGGCAAGACTCAATATGGGTTGGTGGTAGGAGCGTATGTTCCCGATTATATGAATGGCACGATCAAGAAACATGAGCTGACCCGCCGTGACAAGGAGGAGGATCGCATGAAACACGTACGTGTCAACAACGCTAATATCGAGCCGGTATTCTTCGCTTATCCCGACAACTCAGAGCTAGACGCTATCGTTATGAAATATACGGCTCGTGAGCCCGAATATAATTTCGTGGCGAAATTAGACGGTTTCGGCCATACGTTCTGGATTATCGATGAGGATAAGGATATCGCTCGCATCACGGAGTTATTCGGGGAGATGCCTGCGTTGTATATTGCCGACGGACATCATCGTTCCGCCGCCGCTGCTTTGGTAGGAGCGGAGAAGGCCAAGCAAAACCCGGGTCATAAGGGAGACGAGGAGTATAACTATTTCATGGCTGTTTGCTTCCCGGCCAACCAATTGACCATTATCGATTACAACCGTGTGGTAAAAGACTTGAACGGCTTGACCGAGGAACAATTCGTTGAGAGATTAACGCAAAAAACTTCGTGGTAGAGGAGAAGGGCTCTGCTATTTACAAACCGGGTGCCTTGCACAATTTCTCCCTGTATTTAGGAGGGAAATGGTATTCTTTGACCGCTAAGCCCGGTACGTACGATGATAATGACCCGATAGGCGTATTGGATGTCACGATCTCTTCGAACTTGATTCTGGATGAGATTTTAGGCATTAAGGATTTACGTTCGGACAAGCGAATCGATTTCGTGGGAGGTATCCGTGGCCTGGGTGAATTGAAACGCCGTGTGGATAGCGGTGAGATGAAGGTTGCCTTGGCTTTGTATCCCGTTACGATGAAGCAATTGATGGATATCGCCGATACGGGTAATATCATGCCGCCGAAGACGACGTGGTTCGAACCGAAGCTTCGCTCCGGTTTGGTGATCCATAAATTGGATTAAGTCTTATATACATAAATATAGCTTTGGATTGGGGTATAATCGTTGAAGATTATACCCCTTTTTTATCCTTGTAACCTAGATATACGGAATAAATTGTATCTTTGGGGACTTAAATAGTATCGCAATGGGTAAAATGAAAAAATATAGTATTCGATCTGGGGGGCGTTATCATAGATTTGGACCGGGATGAACCTGTTCGCCGTTTAATAGAGATTGGGGTCAAAGATGCCGATGGATTGATAGATCCTTACGAACAAAAAGGGGTTTTTTCAAGATCTGGAGACCGGAAAGATCGGAGTAGAGGAGTTTTGTCGCTATTTACGGAAGTATACGGGTAAAGACCTTTCTTATGAGGATATTTGTTGGGCTTGGTTTGGCTTCATTGGCGGCGTTCCCCAATATAAATTGGACTACATATTAAAACTCCGTGAGAAATATCAAGTCTATTTATTGAGCAATACAAATCCGATCATACAGCTTGAATGGGCACAGACAAAAGAGTTTACGCCGGCGGGCCGTCCATTAAATGATTATTTCGATAAATTGTATCTCTCTTATGAGATCGGTGTCACGAAGCCGGATCGTGAAATTTTTGATCGCATGGTCTTGGATTCAGGAATCAGACCAGAGGAAACATTATTTGTAGATGATGGTAAGAATAATATCGTAGTGGGGCAGGAACTAGGGTTCCATACCTATCAGCCTTTGAATGGAGAGGATTGGAGAGGGAGGCTCGATGAAATACTCTCAAAATCATAGGATCTCTATTCCTCTTAATTAAATCTATATCATTGAAAATGACAAATACTACTTTAAATTTGGAAGAACTACTCTGTGGTGTAAACGAGCTAGTTGATACGCTTTGGATCGTCACATTAGGTAATGAAAAGGTTGAGATAATCAAAGATTCGATGACTCCCGAAAGGGAAGGAGAATGTTTGGATTATACAGAACTTTGCCAGACTTACATTCAAGAATATGTATATCCTGCGGATTTAGGGAAATGGGAGGAGATCTTATCCTTGAATTCATTGCGGCAAATGGCGGCTAGCGGCGTAGCGAATAAGAAGTTCGACATGCGTTTCTGTAATGATTTGTTTGGTTTTGAGTGGCATGAGGCTTTTATTCGTATCTTGAAAGATAAGAGTGGAATTCCGGATCGTGTCATTCTTTTCAGCCGCTATGTGAATCATTGTCGCAAGGCACAGATCGTAGAGGCTGCCGTTCAGACTGAGTATGATTATGTCGTTTATATAGAGGCAAACACGAATAGCTATGTCATGTATACTTCCAATCGTGAAAGTGGGACGCCGGTCCCCCCCGATAGCGAGTAATGACTATGAAAAAGAGGTAGCCGAGTTCCACCACAAATATGTGCCGGAGGATCAGCGAGATGAGTTAACCCGAAATCTTTCCCTAGATCATGTCTTATCTGTCTTACGAAATTCCCGTGAGTATGTCTTGTTCTGTCAGGTGATGGAGAATGGCGTTTTTAGGGATAAGAAGATGCGTTTTAGCTTTTTCGATAAGGAGAGGAATATACTTCTTTTGACCCGGACCGATATTATGGAGGTTCGTGAGGAAGAGCGGCAAAGGCAATTACTTCAAGATGCCCTACAAGTGGCTAAATCGGCAAATCAGGCTAAATCGGATTTCTTATCCCGTATGAGCCATGATATACGTACTCCGATGAATGCCATTATCGGTATGACCACTATCGCCAGTATGCATATCGACGATCGGGAGCGTATAGTGGATTGCTTGAAGAAGATTATGGTTTCTTCCAAATTGTTATTGAACTTGATCAATGAGGTCTTGGATATGTCTAAGGTAGAGAGCGGACATATTTTGCTGACAGACGAGGAGTTCGATATGGGCGAGTTATTGCAAAGCGTAATTACTATGGTTCAGACTTCGGTCAGTCAGAGTTTCAGGATTTCCGGGTTCACTTGTTTTCAAGGTCAAACATGAAAAGCTGATTGGCGATGTGCAACGGATTCAGCAAGTATTGTTGAATTTGCTGTCGAACGCCATAAAGTATACGCCGGACTATGGGAAAATAACACTTGAGATACGGGAAAAGCCAATTCAAAAATGGTAATTATGGTTTATTTGAGGTTACGGTTATAGACAATGGTATCGGGATAAAGCCGGATTTCTTACACAAGGTTTCGAGCCATTTGAACGTGCGGAAGACGCAAACCCTGCGGAATATACAAGGAACCGGCTTAGGCATGGCAATAAGCCGTAATATCGCTCATATGATGAATGGTGAGATTCAGGTGGAGAGTGAATATGGCAAAGGTTCCGTTTTTACATTTACGATGCAGTTGAAATTGCAGGATCAAGGGTGTTTTGAGGATGATCATTTAAGGGATTTACCGGTTCTCGTGGTAGACGATGATATCGTGTGTTGCGAGAACGCATGTATGAGGATTAACGAGATCGGAATGAAAGGCGAGTATGCCATTTCTGGTGAGGAGGCTATCGGGAAAGTAGAGAGGGCACATCATCTTAATGATGACTATTTTGCCGTTATCCTTGATCTGAAAATGCCGGGAATGGATGGGATCGAGACCGCTACCCGTATCCGAAAAGTCGTTGGCCGGGATATTCCGATCATTATTCTTTCCGCTTATGATTGTCCGCATTTTGAGGAAATAGCCCAACGAGCCGGTGTCGATGGATTCATAAGTAAGCCGTTGATGAAATCCAAGTTATTTTATTTGATGAAAAGTTTCGCTATCAAGCAAGAGAAAAAAGAGGAAGAGACGGAGAAGCCTCAATATCCTTTCGGTAACTTTGAGGGTAAGCGGATCTTGCTGGTGGAAGATAATAGCTTGAATAGGGAAATAGCGACTGTGTTGCTAGAAGAGACCGGTGCGGTGGTAGAGGAGGCGGAAAATGGCCTTGTCGCGGTGAATATGGTAAAAAACTCTAGTCCGGGATATTATGACTTGGTATTTATGGATATCCAGATGCCGGTCATGAACGGGTACGACTCTACTCGCCATATTCGGGCATTAGAACGTCCGGATATCAAGTCCATGCCGATAGTAGCCATGTCTGCGAACGCATTTGCGGAAGACATCAAGTTGTGTAAAGAATCCGGAATGAATGAGCATATCGCTAAGCCGATCGATTTCGGGAAGGTTCTTGAGATCTTAGAGAAGTACTTGTAGATATAAGGATATAAAAAAGGCCGTATCCTTAGCTAAGCGCTATCAGATACGGCCTCTTTTTTTGTGTTATTTACTGGATGCCACGTTCTCTCAAACGTTTCTGCCAGTTCCATGCGGATTGCAGGGTGTCGGCTAAAGTCTCCTTGGCGGTCCAGCCTAATACCTTATTCGCGTGCTCCGGATTGGCCCATACCTTCTCGATATCACCTTCACGACGGCCCACGATCTTGTGCGGAACCTTAACGCCTGTTGTCTGCTCGAAGGTATTGATCAGTTCAAGGACAGAAACACCATTGCCGGTACCTAGGTTGAATATCTCGATATGCTCATCAGACTTATTCTCAAGCATACGGTCCATAGCGATTACATGTGCTTTCGCCAAGTCTACGACATTGATATAGTCACGGATGCAAGAACCGTCTGCTGTATCATAATCATCGCCGAATACGCTTAGTTCCTTGCGGATACCCATAGCCGTCTGTGTCAAGTACGGGATCAAGTTCTGGGGAACACCATTCGGCAACTCGCCGATCTCTGCGCTTGGGTGTGCGCCTATCGGGTTGAAGTAGCGCAAGATGATACTCTTGAAAGGCGCTCCTGCGTGGATCGTATCCCGGATAATCTCCTCGTTGATCTGCTTCGTGTTTCCATAAGGAGACATAGCGGGTTTGATCGGGGCATTCTCGGTTACCGGCAAGTTCTCCGGGTCCGGTTGTCCGTATACCGTACAAGAGGAAGAGAATACGATACCTTCGATATTGAATTCAGGCATCATCTCCAACAAGTTCACCAAAGTGACAATATTATTGCGATAATACTTCAAAGGCTGCTGTACGGATTCTCCTACCGCCTTGCTAGCGGCGAACAAGATAATGCCTTTGATGCCCGGATGAGCTTCCAATGCCTTGCGAGTACCTTCCTTATCCTTTAGATCCAATTGGATAAACTCCGGACGGATGCCCGTGATTTTCTCGATACCATCGAGCACCTCGATATTCGAGTTTGACAAATCGTCGATAATGACTACCTCATATCCGGCGTTCTGCAATTCTACTGTGGTGTGTGAGCCGATATAACCGGTTCCGCCCGCTACTAAAATCTTCTTTTTCATTCTAGTGTTCATTTAGATAAGTTTGTTATACGATACCCGAGAATCCCATAAAAGCCATAGCTAGCAAACCGGCCGTTATCAAGGCGATAGGAGTGCCTTTCATGCCTTCCGGAACATGCGTCATGGCTAGTTGCTCCCGAATACCCGCGAAGATAATCAAAGCTAGCGCAAATCCAATAGCGGTCGAGATAGCATATACCACAGATTCTAATAAATTATACTCTTTTTGGATTACAAGGATAGCCACACCCAAGATACAGCAGTTCGTGGTGATCAACGGAAGGAATACACCCAACGCTTGATAAAGGGCGGGAGAGACCTTCTTCAATATGATTTCCACCATCTGAACCAAGGCGGCGATGATCAAGATGAAACTGATCGTCTGCATGAACCCTAATCCGAAAGCGTCCAATATGTATTTTTGCACGAGGAATGTAACAATCGTGGCGATCGTAAGCACGAACGTAACGGCGGCTCCCATGCCTGCGGCAGTCTCCACTTTCTTAGATACCCCCAAGAACGGACAAATTCCCAAGAACTGTGCCAGTACAACGTTATTAACGAATACGGCGGCGATAAATATCAATATATATTCCATATGATCCGTTTATTATGCTTTACGTAGTTTGTTTACTATTGCTACCAGATAACCCAAGGCGATAAACGCTCCCGGAGCCAATACGAAGATCAACGAACCGTATTCCTCGGGCATCAAGGTTACGTTGAATAACTTACCGGTTCCCAAGAACTCACGGCAAGCGCCCAGCAGTGTAAGAGCCATCGTGAAGCCCAGTCCGATACCGATTCCGTCGAAAGCGGATGGGATTACGCCGTTCTTCGCAGCGAAAGCCTCGGCACGTCCTAGTACGATACAGTTTACCACGATCAACGGGATAAATAATCCTAAGCTAGCGTATAAAGCCGGAACGAATGCTTCCATGCACATCTGCACTACGGTCACGAACGTCGCGATCACAACGATATATCCCGGGATACGCACCAAGTCGGGGATTACGTTTTTCAAGGCGGAGATCACGATATTCGAGCAAATCAATACGAACATCGTAGCCAATCCCATACTCATGCCGTTGATGGCCGAAGAGGTCGTTCCCAAGGTAGGACACATACCTAACAGTAATACAAATGTCGGGTTCTCCGTGATGATACCATTCATCAATATTTTTCAGATTACTCATTGCTCTGTCCTCCCTTTTTGATTTGTTATCAGTTGAAGTGGCACCCGTTAATCCGTCTACGCCTGCGAATGCGCTATACGCACGGTTCACGGCATCGAGGAACGCACGGCTGGAGATGGTCGCTGCCGTGATAGCGTCCACGTCGCCACCATCTTTTGTTACTTTTAAGCCTCCGTCCGGAATCGTACGTCCCAAGACACTTTGCTTGTTCTTGTCCGCACGGAACCATTCTTGCATCTTGGCTCCCAAACCCGGAGTCTCGGCGTGTTGCAATACGGAATAGTTCAAGATCTTGCCATCCATATCGAAACCTACGATAACCCGTATCTCACCGCTAAAGCCTTTTTTCGTATTACTCTCTACGGCTCCGCCAACGACTTGTCCGCCTTTCTTGGCAGGATAAATCTTGAGGGAATCACCATCGGAGGAGACGGCCATATAGACGTCCTCAGTCGGTTTGTTGTCGAACTCGGGAGCAACGGCTTTAATCGCTTCCTCCAAGGCGGTCGCTTTAGCTACCGCTATAGGGCCGGCGGTAAACTGGTTCACTCCGGCTAGGATCGCCCCTGCTACCAAGCAAATGCCTGTTAGTGAAAGGAGCATATTGGGTAATGTTGATTTTAATTTTGCCATGCTTACTTTCCTCCGAAATGTTTAGGTTTGATATAGCTGTTGATTAGCGGAGTAAATGCGTTCATGATCAGGATAGCGAACGACATACCTTCCGGGTAAGACCCGAACAAACGGATCACCGTGGTAAGGATTCCGATTCCCACGCCGTAGACAAGCATTCCGTTCTTGCTCATCGGCGAGGTTACGTAGTCGGTCGCCATAAAGATGGAGCCTAATAACAAACCGCCGGATAATAAGTGAACGAACGGGCTGGCGTATTGTACCGGATTCACCAAGTGCATGATGCCCGTGAATACGAATACGGTAGCCAAGATGGATACCGGGATCTGCCAAGTGATGATCTTTTTCCATAGCATGAATAAAAGACCGAGGATCAAGGCCACGGCGCTCACTTCACCGAGACTACCTCCCATAGCTCCTACAAGCATGTTCCCGTAAGACGGAAGCTCGGTCACGCCTTCGTTCATCAACGACAATACCGTTGCGCCGGTCTGGGCATCCGTATAAGTCATCGGGAAAACGTTCAAGGCATCTACCACCGGCCAAGTCGTCATCTGTGCCGGGAAGGAGATCAATAAGAATACACGTCCGACTAACGCCGGATTGAAAATATTATTACCTAATCCACCGAAAGACATCTTGCCGATGCCGATCGCCGCCAACGCTCCGATAATAATGATCCAGACCGGAAGGTTGGAAGGTAGGTTGAAGGCCAGCAATACACCTGTCAGGATAGCGGAGCCATCGCAAAGGGTCGGTTCCTTTTTCATCAGGAATCGCTGGATCAAATACTCGAATATCATACAGGCCAGAACCGATACGACCGTAACGATCAACGCTCCCAGACCGAAGAAATAAAGGGATACCAAGAAAGCCGGGATAAGGGCAATCAGTACACCATACATATTTTTGCTTATGCTGTCGCCACCATGGATGTGGGGCGAGGGCGATACGTATAAATTATTTTCCATGTTGCTCTTGTTTTATGACTTTCTAGACCGGATAATACCCATAACTTTTCCTTTACCCAACCGGATCTGATCCAGCAACGGACGGTTGGCCGGACAGGTATAACTACACGACCCGCACTCGATACAGTCGGTGATATAGTTCTTCTCCGCCAATTCCCAATTCTGGAATTCCGTGGCGTTCATCAATAGGGTAGGGTTTAATCCCATCGGGCAGACACCTACGCATTTGGCGCAACGGATGCAATCCCGGATCGGCTTGCGGACAGACTCCTCTTTCGTCAGTAATAAAACGCCGGAGCTTCCTTTGCAAACCGGCACCTCGGCGCTGATCAACGCTTTACCCATCATCGGTCCGCCACCGATAATCTTACCCGTATTCTCGGGCAGGCCACCTGCGGCCTCGATCAAGCAACTGATCGGGGTTCCCATACGAACCAAGAAATTGGAAGGATTAGCTACCGCCTTACCCGTGATCGTCACCACACGCTCGAACAACGGTTTGTTCTTTTGTACCGCCTCGTAAACGGCATAAGCAGTTCCTACGTTCTGTACCACGGCACCCGCCGAGATAGGAAGCGCACCACTTTTTACCTGACGGCGAATAACGGCGTCGATCAATTGTTTCTCGCCTCCTTGCGGATATTGTACCTTAAGCGGCATGATCTCTATACCTTTATAATTTACCGCCAACTTTTGCAGATGGGCGATAGCGTCCGGCTTGTTATTCTCGATACCGATCACGGCCTTGTTCACGTTGACCGCTTTCATTAGGATCGTGACACCGACTAGGATTTGCTCGCCTTTCTCCAGCATCAACGAATGGTCGGAAGTAAGATAAGGCTCACACTCCACGGCGTTGATGATTACGATCTCTGCCTTGTTTCCGGGAGGCGGCATCAATTTCACCTGCGTAGGGAAAGTCGCTCCACCCAGACCGACGATACCGGAAGCGGCGATCTTATCCACGATTTCCTTGGAAGACAGCGCACACTCCTTCACTAAGGTCTCGCTGCGGTCGATCGTCTCTTCCCATTCATCACCTTCCACATCTATATAGATAGCGGGACGTTTGTATCCGCTAGCGTCGAGAGCGTTATCTATCTTGTTCACTTTGCCGGATACGGAAGAGTGGATGTTCGCTGATACGAAACCACCCGCCTTGGCTAGCAATGTACCCACCTTTACCAGATCCCCTTTCTTCACCACGGCCTGCGCCGGGCGCCGATATGCTGGCTGAGGGGGATAATCACCTGTTTAGGCGTAGCGAGAGCCGTAATTTTCTTACCGGCAGACAGTTTATTCTCGGGGGGATGTATACCTCCGATTCGAAATGTCCTTAGCATACTATTAGATTTTAATTTAGATTTGTTTTTTCTTCACTTGTAGCTTTCGGAGCGGCTTCCGGTTTCACGGTAGCCTCTGCCTTCGGCGCCGGTTTCACGGTCTCCGCTTTCGGAGCGGGAGCGGCTTCCTTGCGAGGAGGGAAATTCAGCTCATGAATAGCTCCTGTCGGACATACAGCCACGCATTTGCGGCACATCCGGCACTTCGTATAATCGATATAAGCTACGTTGTTTGTTACGGTGATCGCCTCGAACGGACATTCCTTGGCGCATTTGCCACAGCCGATCACAAGCGTTGGCGCAAGCCTTGACGGGCGGCGGCTCCTATCTTTATTTACGCAAGACACGTAAATCCAGGCGTGATTTAGGTCCTTTCTTTCTCAACTCGATGATACTCTTCGGGCAAGCCTTCACGCAAGCGCCGCAGGAAGTGCAGTTTTTTCCTCGTCCACCTCGGCGATTCCCGTAGTCGGGTTGATGTGGATCGCGTCGAAAGCGCAGGCGTTCACACAGTCGCCATAACCTAGGCAACCGAAAGAACAATTCGTCTCGCCTCCGTAAAGGGTAGAGGCGATGGCGCAACTTTTCGTTCCATCATAAGAGTTTGTACGTGGACGGGCCTGACAAGTTCCGTTGCAACGGACAACGGCTACCATGGGTTCGGTTGTACCCGCCTCTTTACCCAGTATCGTAGCGACCTTGGCCATGACCGGGCCACCACCAACGGGGCAGAGCAATCCGTCTAATGAGTCAGCTTTTACGCAAGCGCCCGCGAATCCGGCGCAACCCGGATAACCGCAACCTCCACAGTTCGCCCCGGGAAGGACTTCCTGTACTTGCGCGATGCGAGGATCTTCGTAGACTTCAAATTTCTTGGAAGCAGCGTAGAGGAAAACCGCTCCGACCGCCCCGATTGCTCCTAATGAAATAACGGCAATTAAAATCATGATATATTATCAATTAAGTTTTTTCAAAGTAAATATAAATCGTCTTTTTAGTTTGTCACGCATTAAGTATAGTATACAGTAATAAGGCAGTAAAAGCGATAAACCGGTTAACCCGCTTGTGGTCTCGTCCCATTGTAGATTCGTACCGATCACGATGGCCCCTACGACTATCACCAAAGGAATGACAAATGCCAGCAATACGGCCTGAAGCCCCATGGAATTTTGTCCGCATATTATCACTTCCTCGTTAATGCGAAACCGTCCCGACCGATCGGGTACCTCAATGATCTTATCCTTTTTCTCGGATGCCGAGCACATAGACTGTGCGTGGCATCCCGAGCATGCGGATTGTTGGGTAATGCGGACGAAGACGGTGTCGCCATCGATCTTCTCTACAAATCCTGTATGATTTATACTTTCGCTCATATTTGTAATCTCGACATTGCAAAATCAAGGCAAAAGTAAGTATAATTTAGAAACTATGTCACGATTAACAAAGTTTATTATTCGAAATCTTAAATCCTAGCTTACCATTTGTAATTAAAAACCG
>ENA-OPYU01000365-OPYU01000365.1-human-gut-metagenome-genome-assembly--contig:-NODE-365-length-18391-cov-3.383815_pt1 | contig 18391 bp, 19 predicted proteins | sample MGYA00242637_ERZ504482 | MGnify/ENA primary metagenome ERZ504482 (study PRJEB26092, sample SAMD00036237) | human gut metagenome | host: Homo sapiens | study: EMG produced TPA metagenomics assembly of... | reverse complement strand
CCCCCTCGGAGAGGGGGCCTTTTGGGCGGAACAAATGCGAGATTGAAGGAGTTTCAGAACGGCTTTTCCGGAAAATTTTTCGGGAAAGCCGTTCTTTCTTGCTTTTTGTGTGATTTGATAGTAAAATAAAGTGAACTGTTATTCCCATTTTGCCGTTCCGGGCAGGGGGAGCGGCTCCTGAATTTGTTTACAGCGGACGCAGCTCCGCTTTGAATCCATACGTCATCCGGGCGGTCTCCCGTCTGGGCGGCGTACAGCTGCACAACTTTTCAATCTATTTTAAAGGAGTGCACAAATATGAAAGGTATCATTCTTGCCGGCGGTGCCGGCACCCGGCTTTACCCGCTGACCATGGTCACCAGCAAACAGCTGCTGCCGGTCTACGACAAGCCGATGATCTATTATCCTCTGTCCACGCTGATGCTGGCAGGCATTCAGGACATCCTGATCATCTCCACCCCGACCGATACGCCGCGCTTTGAGGCGCTGCTGGGTGATGGCAGCCAGTACGGCATCCATCTGCAGTATAAAGTTCAGCCCTCTCCGGACGGTCTGGCACAGGCCTTCATTCTGGGCGAAGAGTTCATTGGCGACGACTGCTGCGCCATGATCCTGGGCGATAACATCTTCTACGGCAACGGCTTCTCCAAGATCCTCAAGACCGCCGCCGCCAATGCGGAAAACAAAGGCCGCTGCACCGTGTTCGGCTACTATGTGCAGGACCCGGAGCGCTTTGGCATCGTGGAGTTCGACAAGGACGGCAAGGTGCTCAGCGTGGAGGAAAAGCCACAGCATCCCAAGTCCAACTACGCCATCACCGGCCTGTACTTCTATAACAAAGAGGTCGTGAAGATGGCAAAGCAGGTCAAGCCCTCTGCCCGCGGCGAGCTGGAGATCACCACCCTGAACGACATGTATCTGAAGAAGGACGAGCTGGATGTTCAGCTGCTGGGCCGCGGTTTTGCATGGCTGGACACCGGCACCATGGACAGTCTGGTGGAAGCAGCCGATTTTGTGCGCATGATCGAGAAGCGCCAGGGCATCAAGATCAGTGCGCCGGAAGAGATCGCCTTCAAGTACGGCTGGATCGACCGCGACACCCTGCTGGAAAGCGCTGAGCGCTACGGCAAGAGTCCTTACGGTCAGCACCTGAAGAACGTTGCAGACGGCAAGCTGCGCTATTAAGCAAAAGAGAGGCATACCCATATGAAAATCATTGTTACCGGCTGCAAGGGTCAGCTGGGCACCGAGATCCTCAAGCAGCTGCGCGAAGGCCGCAGCGAGATCGGCCCCATCCCCGAAAAGCTGCTCAATGCCACGGTGATCGCCGTGGACCTGCCGGATCTGGATATCTCCAACTACAAAATGGTGGACGAGTTCATCCGCCGCAACCGCCCGGATGTCATCATCAACTGCGCTGCCTACACCAATGTGGACGGCTGCGAAGTGAACCATGATGCCGCCTTCAAGGCAAACGCCCTCGGCCCCCGCAATCTGGCACAGGCAGCGGAAAAGACCGGTGCACGACTGGTACACGTCTCCACCGATTATGTGTTCTCCGGCCGTGAGAACGGCGGCGTTGCACAGGACGAAGCCACCATTCCCGGCCCCATCAGCGCATATGGCTCTACCAAGCTCATGGGCGAAAAGTATGTGGAGCAGTTCTGCCACCGTCACTTCATCGTGCGCACCGCGTGGCTCTACAGCTACTACGGCAAAAAATCTTCGTCAAGACCATCGTGAACGCAGGCAAGAAGTTTGGCAAGCTGGAAGTGGTCAATGACCAGTGCGGCAACCCCACCAACGCGGTGGATCTGGCCCACGAGATCCTGCAGCTGTGCGTCACCCACGAGTACGGCCTGTATCACTGCACCGGCGAGGGCATCTGCTCGTGGTATGATTTTGCGTCCGAGATCATCCGCCTGTCCGGCGTGGATGCCGCTGTGGCACCCTGCACCAGCGAGGAATACAAGGCAAAGCACCCGGAAAGCGCCGACCGCCCCAAGTGGAGCGCACTGGACAACCGGATGCTGCGCTGCACCGTGGGCAACGATGTGCGCGACTGGAGAGACGCTCTGGCCTGCTTCTTCGCCCACTGGGACGGCGACAATGGGATGAAAGACTGAAAAGAGGAAATTGAACCTATGAAAACCTATCTGATCACCGGCTGCGCCGGTTTTATTGGCTCCAACTTTGTGCATTATATGCTCAAGAAATACCCGGAGATCCTGCTGGTCAATCTGGATAAGCTGACCTACGCCGGCAATCTGGAAAACCTGAAGGATGTGGAGGGCGACCCCCGCCATGTGTTCGTGCAGGGCGATATCTGCGACAAGGAGCTGGTGGAAGGCCTGTTCCGGAAGTACGATTTCGATTACGTCATCAACTTTGCCGCCGAGAGCCACGTGGACCGCTCCATCAAGAACCCCGAAATTTTTGTGCAGAGCAACGTGATGGGCACCGTCAACCTGCTGCAGCGCGCCAAGGAAGCATGGTATGATGCCGATGCCAAGACTTGGAAAGAGGGCAAGAAGTACCTGCAGGTGTCCACCGATGAGGTGTACGGCGCACTGGGTGCGGACGGCTACTTTATGGAGACCACCCCCCTGTGCCCCCACAGCCCCTATTCTTCCTCCAAGGCCAGCGCCGATATGTTCGTTATGGCATTCCACGATACCTACGGCATGCCCGTGAACATCACTCGCTGCTCCAACAACTACGGCCCCTACCAGTTCCCGGAGAAGCTGATCCCCCTGATGATCAACAACGTCAAGCACCACAAGCAGCTGCCCGTCTACGGCGACGGTATGCAGATCCGCGACTGGCTGTATGTGGAAGATCACTGCAAGGCCATCGACATGGTAGCCAACGGCGGCAAGGTCGGCGAGGTGTACAACGTGGGCGGCCACAACGAGCGCCCCAACATCTTCATCGTCAAGACCATCATCAACCAGCTCCACGACCGCCTGCAGGACGAGGGCATCAGCGAGGACCTCATCAAGCACGTTGCCGACCGTCTGGGCCACGACCGCCGCTACGGCATCGACCCCACCAAGATCAAGAACGATCTGGGCTGGTACCCCGAGACCCCCTTTGAAAAGGGCATCGTGCTGACCATTGACTGGTACCTGAACCATCAGGAGTGGATGGACCATGTCACCAGCGGTGATTACCAGAACTACTATCAGGATATGTACAAGAATAAGTAACAGCCTGTAAACCAAGCAAAATCAAAAGCCGGACAGCCCGCAAGCTGTCCGGCTTTGTTTGGTTCAAGGGGTGTTGTTCTGTGGGGGAAAGGGAAAATCAGGAATACACGCTGCAGGTCCAGTACATCTGCCCGTCAATGGTCACAACGGCAATGCCGATTTTCGTGCAAGCGCTGCGATTAAAGGCAGGATGCTTCAAGGCTTCCGACAGCTCTGCCTTGCCCTCCGGGGTATTGGCTGGAACCTTGGCAAGCAGAATGTCGCTCCACTCGCCACTCGCATCTTTCTTCATACCCAAGCCGAAAGTACCACATTGCGTCCAGTTTCCGGTCATGCTTGCCCATTTCTGATGGGCTTCGTTCGTTGTGCTCTCTGGCAGCTCGGTCTTGCCGGCGGCGCGGAACTGCTCTACCCAGATCTGCTCGGCATCAGAGAGCTGTTTTACTTCCTCAAGCGGCGCAGCAAACTCAAGGGTCGCGCGGTAGCTGTTGATCTCGCCCAGCAGCCGCTGCTTTGCCTGCTGCTCCGGCGCAAGCGGCGCAGCCCCGCAGGCGGTCAGCGCCAGCAGCAGCGCACCGGTGAGCAAAAGGGCGGTCAGTCTTGCCAGTTTTTTCATAAGGGTCATTCTCCGTTCTTTGTTGTAGCGTGGCGTTGCTTTCTTCGTGACTATAAGTTTAACAGATGCTACCCTCCCCCGCAAGAGCGATTCGATGGAAAACAACCCCCATTCCCGCAGGGGGAGAGAAAATATTTCCCGCCCTTTTTTGGGCAAGGTGCGCAAAAAGGGAGCCCCCTCCCCGTGAAAAAGTAGTTCCGAAACGCCCGCAGGCGTTTCGGAACTACAAATAAAATAATTCTTCCGCTGATAATGGCTAGAGCGGCGCGGAAGCCATTTCAAATCGTCCCGCTTTGGGTGGTGTCTACCACAAAATCCGCCGTCTCCGCAATGTGGTACTGGGCAAAATAGCCCTCCTCCAGCGGCACCCACCGGGCGGCAAAGTTTACATATCGCTCCCCCTCCCGCGCCTGCAGGCGGTGGGTCTGCTCTTCTTTTGCGCAGGTCAGGAACACCCGCAGCGTTTCGCAGCCGGTCAGCAGCGGGTGGTGGCTGTAGCTGCCCTCCAAAATCACCAGCGGCTGCGCGGCCAGCTCCCGCGCGGGCAGGTACGCACCCTCGCGGCAGGAATAGGCACGGTACTGCACCGGCTGGCCCTCGTAGGCTGGGCGCAGGGCTTCGTCCCGCAGGCGGTCAAGGTCCATATTGGCGCAGGGCGTTTTCTCCCAGCCGCGGATGCGCTGTGCAGGCGGCAGGTAAAAATCATCGGTGTGCAGGGTGATGCTGGCCGGGAACTGCCGGGCCAGCGTATTTGCAAGGGTGGTCTTGCCGCTGCCGCAGCGGCCATCCAGCGCCAGCACCAGCGGCTTTGTGGGCTGCTGTGCCAGTGCGGCGGCAAGAAGGGAGATCAGGCCCGGCGGTGCAATGTTCTGTGGCATGGATGCGTGCTCCTTTTATAAGATAGAACCCTCTCAGTCATTGCTGCGCAATGCCAGCTCTCCCGAACGGGGAGAGCTTTTGAATGCGCTGACTCTATAAAGAGCTCCCCCTTCCGGGGGAGCTGGCGCGTTAGCGCCTGAGAGGGTTTTTCCTTATTATACCACAGCCTGCGCCAAAACGGTAGAATGCACAAAAAGCGAGGTGGAGAAAACTGTGGTTTGCCACGAATAACTTTTTTCAAGAAAAGTGTTGACAACGGCCCACCGCTGTGGTAAGATACAGTCACGTTAGAAATAACTAACCACAAGAAACAGATCGGCAGGCCGAAGCCTTGAATGCTCCGCGCAAAGCTGCTTCTTTTTTGGAATTGGGGTTAGAAATATCTAACTTATAACCACGGCGCATCCGGGGAACAATAGCCCGGAGAAACAAGGCGGGAGGGCACAGACATGGAGCGCAATTTTGAAACGGTCATGATCGAACAGTGTGCCCCGGTGCTGGCAAGCCTGAAACCGGCAGGCCTGTTCCGCTATGAGACCCGCGACTGCGCCGACCTTGCGCGCCGGGTGAAAAAACTGGAACACTCAGCTGAACCCCAAGGGCCTGCGTGTGCGGGTGCTCAAGGGCTGCGTGCTCAACCACCGGTATCTTGTGTATGTCTACCGCGAAAGCAGGCTGGCTGCCGTGCTGGCAGATGAAAAGGTGCAGAGCTTTCTGCGGCAGGAGGGCTACCGCCTGCCGGAAGCGGGCGAAGCACCGGATGTGGGCAATATGCTCACTCAGCTTTCCCGCAAGCTATGCTGTTCGGCAGAATTTCCGCATGAGATCGGGGTGTTCCTTGGCTATCCGCTGGGCGATGTTGTGGGCTTTATCGAGAACCGCGGCAAGAACTTTACCTGTTGCGGCTGCTGGAAGTCCTATGGCGACCCGGATGCAGCGCAGAAGCACTTTGATCAGCTGAGCAAGTGCACAGCAGTCTATCTGCGGCTGTTCCACAGTGGAACGCCCATTCTCCGCCTTGCCGTGGCGGCTTAAAATTTGTCATTCTCTTTTCAAATACTCTCTTTTTATCCTGGCACCTGCTGGTGTCCACGCACTGGCAGGAAAGAAATCCTCCTTTTGACACGCGGCCGCGCGGTGCAGACTGACCACTGTACCGCGCGGCTGTGTCATTTGCAGCAAAAGAGCACAGCAGGGCAGAGAAAAAGCTTTGTGATAGTTTACAAGATGCCGCCAAAAAAGAACAAGAAATGTAACAATGGCTAACTTTGATTCAATAATTTGAGTTAGTTGTTGTTGATTGTGGTGGAAAAAACGGAAAAAATCGGGCAGAAAAATTGTTTGTTCATATGAACTAACTTTTAATTGTGCAAAAAACTATTGACATAAAAGGTTAGTGAGCGTAAACTATCCACGTTGGTAGTTGCGGCTGACTAACCGCAGCGATATCCCAGATTCAAACAGGAAGGGAAGCGGAAGTATGATGCCTTTGACAATGGCAAAAGCAGGGGAGACCGTCACCATCAAAAAGATCACCGGCAAGGACGAGATCCGGCTGCATCTGGCAGAGCTGGGTTTTGTGGTGGACAGTGAGGTAACGGTCGTCAACGAGATCGCAGGCAACCTGATCATTCAGGTCAAGGAGAGCCGCATCGCGCTGGACAAGACCATGGCAAACCGTATCATGATTGGCTGAACAGTGCCCAGGCGCTGTTTGGGAGCTGCTCCGAAACTGGAATAGTCTCTCTATAAAGACAAGCAGAGGAGGATGGTTAAGTATGAAAACTCTGAAAGACGTAAAGGTCGGCGAGACCGCTACTGTGGCAAAGCTGCACGGTGAAGGCCCGGTCAAGCGCCGCATCATGGACATGGGCATCACCAAGGGTGTTGAGATCTATGTCCGTAAGGTGGCACCTCTGGGTGACCCCATGGAGCTGACCGTGCGCAACTACGAGCTGAGCGTGCGCAAGGCCGATGCTGAAATGATCGAAGTAGTCTGATCCCAAAGGGAGGAAGGATTAAGCAATGAGCATTAAAATTGCACTTGCCGGCAACCCGAACTGCGGTAAAACGACCCTGTTCAACAATCTGACCGGCTCCAACCAGTATGTCGGCAACTGGCCCGGCGTTACGGTGGAAAAGAAGGAAGGCAAGCTGAAGGGCGATAAGGATGTTATCATTCAGGACCTGCCCGGTATCTACTCGCTGTCTCCGTACACGCTGGAAGAAGTGGTTTCCCGTACTTATCTGGTCAAGGAGAAGCCCGATGCCATCCTGAACATCATCGATGGTACCAACATTGAGCGTAACCTGTACCTGACCACCCAGCTGATCGAGCTGGGCATCCCGGTGGTCATGGCTGTGAACATGATCGATCTGGTGCGCAAGAACGGTGATAAGATCGACCTGAAGAAGCTGAGCGCAGAGCTGGGCTGTCAGGCGGTGGAGATCAGCGCACTGAAGGGCGAGGGCACCGAGGCTGCTGCAAAAGGCTGCTGTGGCTGCTGCAAAGGCTACCAAGGGCTGCTGAGCTGCCCCATGTGTTCACCGGCAGCGTGGAGCACGCCATTGCCCACATCGAAGAGTCCATTCAGGGCAAGGTGGATGACCGCTTCCTGCGCTGGTATGCCGTCAAGCTGTTCGAGCGCGACGAGAAGGTCATGGACGAGCTGAAGCTCGACAAGAGCCTGACCGACCACATCGACCAGCACATCAAGGACTGCGAAGCTGAGATGGACGATGACGCTGAGAGCATCATCACCAACCAGCGCTATGCATATATCAACACCGTCGTGGGCAAAGCTGTTAAAAAGAAGGCCCGCGTGGAGCACCTGACCGTTTCCGATAAGATCGACCAGATCGTGACCAACCGTATTCTGGCTCTGCCCATCTTCGCACTGGTCATGTTCCTGATGTACTCCCTGTCCATGGGCACCTCCATTGCAGACGGCGGCTGGGCCATTGGTACCTTTGCCACCGACTGGACCAACGATGTCCTGTTCGGTGAAATCGTTCCCAATGCTCTGGGCGGCTTGCTGGAGAGCATCGGCGTGGCAGGCTGGCTGTACGGCCTGATCATGGACGGCATCGTTGCCGGTGTCGGCGCAGTTCTGGGCTTCGTTCCCCAGATGCTGGTGCTGTTCTTCCTGCTGTCCATTCTGGAGGATGTGGGCTATATGTCCCGTGTCGCCTTCATCATGGACCGTATCTTCCGCAAGTTCGGCCTGTCCGGTAAAAGCTTCATCCCCGTGCTGGTCGGTACCGGCTGCGGCGTGCCCGGTGTTATGGCTTCCCGTACCATCGAGAACGAGCGTGACCGCCGCATGACCATCATGACCACCTGCTTCATCCCCTGCGGCGCAAAGATGCCCATCATCGGCCTGATCGCAGGTGCGATGTTCGGCGGTTCTTCTCTGGTGGCTGTCTCTGCTTACTTCATTGGCATGGCTGCCATCATCTGCTCCGGCGTGATCCTGAAGAAGACCAAGCTCTTCGCAGGTGATCCCGCTCCCTTCGTGATGGAGCTGCCCGCATACCATGTGCCTGCATGGGGCAACGTGTTCCGTGCAACCTGGGAGCGCGGCTGGTCCTTCATCAAGCGCGCAGGCTCCGTCATTCTGGCCGCTACCGTTGTGCTGTGGTTCCTGCAGGGCTTCGGCTTCGAGAATGGTGTCTTCGGCATGGTCGAGGATCAGGACAACTCCGTGCTGGCTGCGATCGCTACCAAGGTCGCATGGATCTTTGCACCTCTGGGCTTCGGCAACTGGCGTGCAACTGTCGCTTCCGTCTCCGGCCTGATCGCAAAGGAGAACGTGGTTGGTACCTTCGGTGTTCTGTATCACTTCGGCGGCGAGCTGTCTGAGAACGGCGATGAGATCTGGGCTGCTGTTGCGCAGGACTACACCACTCTGTCGGCTTACGCCTTCATGATCTTCAACCTGCTGTGCGCTCCCTGCTTCGCTGCTATGGGCGCCATCAAGCGCGAGATGAACAACGGCAAGTGGACCGCCATCGCCATTGGTTATATGTGCGCTCTGGCTTACTGCGCCGCTCTGGTGGTGTACCAGCTGGGCGGCCTGATCACCGGTGAGATTGGCTTCAACTTCTTCACCATCGTGGCTGCTGTTGTTCTGGTGGCCTTCATCTACCTGCTGGTGCGTCCCAACAAGTACGCGGGCAACAACGAAGTCAAGATCGACGTGACCAAGATCTGATCGAACCGCATGACATTGTGAAAGGGTGTGTTTTGTATGATGGAATTCCTCGCTGCAAATTTTAATCTGCCCACGATCATTGTGGCAGTCATCGTGTTTGGCGGTGTGGGCTGGATCACATGGCACTCCCACAAGCATGGCGGCGGCTGCAGTGGGTGCAGCGGCTGCGGCGAAGGCGGCTGCAATGGCAGCTGCAGTGGTTGCAGCGGCTGTCACTGAGCATTGAAATGATCCGCAAAGGGCGCGGGCTGGAACATTCGGCTCGCGCCCTTTTTTCAAAAGAAAAATGTTAGCCTTGAGTAACATCAAAACGAAAGAGAGTGATCGGGATGGAACTTACGTCGGCGCATCTGCGCTATCTGCTGGCGATCTACGAAGTCTCACAGACCCATCTGGATATCAGCTCCCGCAGCATTGCGGAAAAGCTTGGCGTGACCAAGCCCTCGGTGGTGCGTATCATGAATCTGCTCATGGAGCGCGGCATGATCGTAAAGGAGCACTACGGCAAGATCTATATGACAGACCGGGGCATCTGGGTGGCAAAACAGGTGGATCGGGAGCTGAAAACGATCCTGACCCATTTCCCACCGGTCAGTGAGCCGCTGAGCGAAGAAGAGCGCTTTACCGCTGCCCTTGCCATGACCAGTGCACTGCCGGAGCGCATCTTTACCGGCGAATATGAGCGTCTGTTTGGCAGTGATGCAGAAAAAGCAGAAACGGGAAAGCCCAGTGATCAACGAAAAAAATTGCTGTCCTTTGACCGCGGTGCGCTGCGGTATGTGGGAGCCAATGTGGCTTTCCAATGGCTGGGGATGCTGTGCAACGTGATCTTTGTGCGGGCCATTGCCCAGCTGGTGGGCGCAGCCTTTGCAGGCAGCCTGACCAGTGCACAGCTGTGGCAGAACCTTGTGCTCTGCCTTGCCACGGTGCCCATGCGCTTTGCCTTTACCATGCTGGCATCGGCCATGAGCGATCAGGCTTCCAAGGATGTCAAGCGCACCCTGCGCAGCAGCATCTACGCAAAGCTTGCCCGCCTTGGCCCCAACTACACCGAGACGGCGGCCACCAGCGAGGTGGTGATGCTGGCCAGCGAAGGTGTGGAGCAGATCGACACCTACTTTGCAAAATACCTGCCGCAGCTGTTCTACAGCCTGCTGGCACCCGTTACCCTGTTTGTGCTGCTGGTGGGTGTGCACGCACGGTCGGCCATCATCCTGCTGTGCTGCGTGCCGCTGATCCCCATGTCCATTGTGGCAGTGCAGAAGTTTGCCAAAAAGCTGCTGGCAAACTACTGGGGCGAATACACCACCCTTGGCGACAGCTTCCTTGAGAACATTCAGGGCCTGACCACCCTGAAAATTTATCAGGCCGACGGCTGGAAGCACGAGCAGATGAATGCGCAGGCTGAGCGCTTCCGCAGGATCACCATGAAGGTGCTCACCATGCAGCTGAACTCGGTGACACTGATGGACCTGATGGCTTACGGCGGTGCGGGCCTTGGCATCATCAGCGCGGTGGCTGCATTTGCGGAAGGCCGGCTGACCCTGACCGCCACATTGACCATCGTGCTGCTGGCGGCGGACTTTTTCCTGCCGCTTCGGCTGCTGGGCAGCTACTTCCACATTGCCATGAACGGTGCCGCTTCGGCAGAGAAGATCTTCAAGCTTCTGGCAGCGGAAGAGCCTGCCGACGGCGACCGCGTGCCCGGAGAGAATACGACTCTGAAGCTTGAGCATGTCACCTTTGGTTACGAGAAGGACCGCACTATCCTGAACGATGTCTCCTTTACCATTCCGCAGGGCAGTTTTGTCTCGCTGGTGGGTGAGAGTGGCTGCGGCAAAAGCACCATTGCGGCGCTGCTGTCCGGCAGCCGCACCGGCTATACCGGCAGCGTGACGCTGGGTGGCGTGCCGGTGCAGGAGCTGCAGCAGGAACAGCGTCTGCGCACCCTGACGCTGGTGCCCCACAACGCCGCCATCTTCAAGGGCACGGTGGAGAGCAACCTGCGCATGGCAAAGCCGGACGCGGACGAGGCACAGCTCTGGGCGGCATTGGAACAGGTGAATCTGGCCGATTTCTGCCGCAGCCAGAACGGCCTGCAGACCGCTCTGCATGAGGGCGGCAGCAATCTTTCCGGCGGCCAGCGCCAGCGCCTTGCCATGGCCCGCGCCCTGCTGCACGATACGCCCATCTACCTGTTTGACGAAGCCACTTCCAACGTGGATGCCGAGAGCGAGAACGACATCATGCAGGCCATCCACAGCCTTGCCGGGAAAAAGACGATCATCCTGATCTCCCACCGTCTGGCAAACGTGGTGCACAGCGACTGCATCTATGCAATGAGCAATGGCCGTGTGATCGAGCAGGGCACACACGCCGAGCTGCTGGCAAAGCAGGGGGCTTACAGCCGCCTGTATCTGGCACAGCGGCAGCTGGAAACACTGGAAGAGGAGGATGCCTGAGCATGAACAAGAGCAATCATCGCAGCCCCTTTGCCATTGTGAGACGGCTGATCGTGCTGGTAAAGCCCATGCTGCCCATCATGCTGGCAGCGATCGTGATGGGGGCTGGCAGGCCATTTCTGCGCCACCTTTATTACCATCTTCGGCGGCTTTGGCATCCTGCGTGCGCTGGGGCTTGCAAGCCCGGTGAGGACCGTGGGCACGGCCTTTGCCTGCATTCTGGTGTTTGCGCTGCTGCGCGGTGTTCTGCGCTATGCAGAGCAGGCGTCCAATCACTATATCGCCTTCAAGCTGCTGGCCCTGATCCGCGATAAGGTGTTCGGGGCGCTGCGCCGTCTGACCCCGGCAAAGCTGGAAGGCCGTGACCGCGGTGACCTGATCTCGCTCATCACCGCCGATATCGAAGCGCTGGAGGTGTTCTATGCCCACACCATTTCGCCCATCTGCATCGCGTTCATCTGCGTCATCGGCATGACGGGCTTTGTGGGCAGCTGGCACATCCTGCCTGCGCTGGTGCTGCTGGCGGGCTATCTGCTGGTGGGCGTGGCCCTGCCGGTGTGGAGCGCAAAGCGCGGCGACCGTGCCGCCCGGGAGTACCGTCAGGCACTGGCCGATACCAACAGCTATGTGCTGGAAAGCCTGCGCGGCCTGAAGGATACCCTGCAGTATCAGGACACCGCAGCCCGCGCCGAGGGCATCACGGCCCACAGTGAGATGCTGGGCGAAAAGCAGAAGGCGATGAAATACCGCGAGGGCCTGACCGTGGCCATCACGAACACCTTGATCCTGCTCACGGTGCTGGCCGTGCTGGGTGTGAGCCTGAACCTTTACCAGAGCGGTAAAATGGGCGTGGAGGGCGTACTGGTGTGCACCCTTTCGGCCCTCAGCTCCTTTGGCCCGGTGGTGGCGCTGGCAAACCTTGGTGCCAGCCTGACGCAGGTGTTCGCCAGCGCAGACCGCGTGCTGGACCTGCTGGACGAACAGCCCGTCACCGCCGATGTGACCGACGGCACAGACACCGCATTTGCAGGTGCTGCGGCAGAGCATGTGAACTTTGCCTATGCCAAGGAGGAGGTGCTGCATGACCTGAGCCTGACCATTCCGGAAAAGAAGATTGTGGGCATCACCGGCCGCTCCGGCAGCGGAAAGTCTACCTTCCTGCGGCTGCTGATGCGCTTCTGGGATGTATCCAGCGGCAGCATCCGCTTTGGCGCAGAGGATATCCGCCGCGTGAACACCGCCGCCCTGCGCGAACAGGAAAGCCTTGTGACGCAGGAGACCGAGCTGTTCGACGGTACCATTGAGAACAACATCCGCATTGCAAAGCGGGATGCCACCCGGGAAGAGGTGGAAGCAGCCTGCAAAAAGGCTGCGCTGGACGGCTTTATCCACAGCCTGCCCAAGGGCTATGATACCCCGGTGGGTGAGCTGGGCGGTGCACTTTCCGGCGGCGAGCGCCAGCGCATCGGTGTGGCGCGTGCCTTCCTGCATGATGCACCCTTCCTGCTGCTGGACGAGCCTACCTCCAATCTGGACAGCCTGAATGAGGGTGTGATCCTCAAGGCTGTGCGGGCAGAGTGCAAAGACAAACGGTGCTGTTGGTCTCCCACCGCAAGTCTACCATGGCTGCGGCAGATATCAGCTTTTCGGTGGAAAGCGGCCGGCTGAGCTGAAAACAGAACAGCGCAAACAAAAAAATGCTGTCTCGCAAAAATGAGACAGGCTTTTTTGATGGAAAGCTCACTTCAGAGCATTCAAATCTGGTTTGCAATGTACTGGTGGCCCTTAACGGTGGGGTGGCCGTCGGCAGCGGTCTGCGCACGGGGAATGTCCACATAGATCAAGCCTTCCTGTGCGGCAAGGTCTTTGGCAAAGCGGTTCAATTTGCTGAAATAGCGGTTCCATGCGGGCAGCAGAGGCACCGGATTGGTGTAACCCAGCAGCACGATTTTGGCATCCGGGTTCAGTGCGCGGATACTGGCCACGATCTGCGGCAGGCTGTTGGTCACATTGGTATAGGCCTGATCGCAGATCTCATCCATGCCGCGGAACAGCAGGCGGTTGGTGGCGCGGCTCTCGTCAAAGGTAAGGGTCATACGGTTCAGCGCTTCGAGGAAGAGCCCCAGCTTCTGGAAGTTGAAATCACGCAGGGCACCGCTGACCATCAGTGCGGCAAGCTGCTCGCTCTTCCAGTTGGTGGCCTCGCCCAGACCTACGATGCAGGGCACCAGCGCGTCGTTGGAGCCGATCTGGATGGAAATGATATCGGCCTTGCGCAGATACTCCTGATATTCCGGGTAGACGTAATATGCGCCGGAAGCCTGATTCATCTTGGGCATGGCGCTGTTCTGCACCATATCCAGCATGTCAGGGCTCATCAGGCCGGGCAGGCCCAGATTGATGGCGTGCTGGCGGTCCAGCCCAAGGCCCTTGCCCACAAGGGCGGTGTAGCATTGGGAAGGGTAGCCCTCAAAGTTCGGCTGCAGATCGTAGCCGATCTGGGCGATGTTGTATTTCATATCGGCAAGGCCGACACCGGAGGTGATGCTGTCGCCCAGCGCCACATAGGTGAGCTGCTGCTCCGGTTCGCCGGCTGTCTGGGCATCGGCGGGCAGGGCGGTCTCCTGCTCAGCAGGCGCTGCGGTCTGCTCCTGCTGCACCTCTGCTGCTTCGGCGGCAGGCAGCTCCGTCTGTTCGTCGGCAGCAAATGCAGGCATGGCCAGCAGCACAAGCGCTGCCGCTGCGGCCAGAAAGCTGGCAAACTTTTTGTTTTCATTGTAATTCCTTTTTTCTGGAATGACTGCACCTGTGCGGCACAGCTGTTGTCTCTATGATAAAATGGAAAGTAAAAATTTGTCAACTGACAAAATTTCAAAAAAGTTGCGGCCATCGCTGCGTCCGTATTCTGCAGTTTCTTCCATACAAAAAAGGCTCTCCCTTTCGGGAGAGCCCAGTGTCTGAAAAATTTACAGGGTGAAGTTCAGGATCAGTAATCGCGGGGAGTGATCTCTTCTTCCAGCTTGCGGTAGTCCACCTTGCCAACAGGGGTAAAGGGCATTTCGGAGATGAACTTGTAGCCCACCGGCTGCACATACTCCGGCAGCTCTTCATTGCACAGCTGGCGCAGTTCCCGCACGATCTGGCGCTTTTTCTTGTCGCCTTCCGGGTCCAGCACCACGTAGACGAAGGGCAGGCGGCCCTGCACATGGTCCTTATCGGTGCAGCCCACCACCGAGCACTGATGCACGGCCGGGTGGCGGCTGATGACGTTCTCGATCATGGACGGGAACACCTTGAAGCCATCGTGACGGATGATCATGCGCTTGATGCGGGGAATCCAGATACACAAAGCCGTCCTCGTCCATGTAGCCGACATCGCCGGTGTGTGCCCAGATCTGGCCGTCTGCATGGCGGCGCAGGATCATGTCGGTCTCCTCGGGCTTATTGTAGTAGCCCTTCATGACGGTGGGGGGTGCAGATGCAGATCTCGCCGCGCTCACCGATGGGCAGTTCGGTCTCGGTGCCAGGCTCAAAAAATGGACACCACCGTGTTCAGCATGGGGAATGCCCACGCTGCCGGGCTTGGTCACGTTGCCGGCGGCAACGGTAGCGGCAGAGGCGACCTCGGTCATGCCATAGCCCTTGGCCAGCGGATATTCCACGTTGTGCGCCTTCAGGAACTCGTTCACAGTCAGCTCAGCGCCCAGCGGCAGCGAGTCGCCGCCGGCGGCATAGTTGCGGATGAAGGAGAGATCCTTCTTCTTCTTGAGCAGCGGAGAAGCTGCCATCTGCTGGTAGTGGGCCGGAACGCCGAACATGTGCTCGGGCTTGTGCTTCCAGATCAGTGCGCCCAGCTTGTCGGGGTCCAGATTGGGGATGATGACGACGTGCAGGCCCATGACCAGCGGCATGTGCACGCCGCAGGCATAGCCGTAGGCAATGAACGGAGGCATGACGTTCATCAGCTTCTGGCCGCGGCAGAACAGGTTGCTCTGGGCGATGAATTCGTGGGCCAGAGAGTTAAAGCTGTCGTCGGTCAGCATAACGCCCTTGGGCGAACCGGTGGTGCCGCCGGTGTGTACCACCACGCAGGCGTGCTGCGGGTCGTAGGGTTCGGCGTTCATGCTCTGATCCTTGCCCTGTGCAATAAAGTCCTTCCAGTGGATCACATTGGACTTGTAGCGGTTCTTATCGGGGTTGGTCAGCTTGTAGCCGACGGCCAGATGCAGCGGCAGGGAGTCTGCAGGGCTGATGACCAGAACGCGCTCCACATTGGTGCGCTTTTCTGCCTTGTGGCAGCGCTCATAGGTCACATTCAGGCAGATCAGCAGGCGGGAATCTACCTCTTCGATGTACTCGTGGATGCCCTCAACGCTGTAGCGCGGGTCCACCAGATTCAGCGTTGCACCGATCATATCGACAGCGTAGAAGGCATAGATCACCTCGGGGGTCATCACACTGACAACGGTGATGATGTCGCCCTTTTTCACGCCGAGAGCACGGAAGGCGGCAGCGGTTTTCTTGATATTCACAAAGAGGTCTGCAAAGGTGAATTTGCGGCCATAATACTCCAGAGCGGTCTCGCTCAGGTGGTTTTTGTTCTGATGGCAGAGATACTCAAAGGCGCTGCACTTGGGCAGGGGCATGTCGATGTATTTCTGGTCATAGTACTTCAGCCAGGGCTTCGCAGTGGACGCATAGAGCGGTTCACGCTGTTCAGTAGTCATAGAATAAAGTCCTCTTTTCTTTCTTCTTCTTTTTATTGCCAAAAGCCGACAGCTTCGCAAAGAAGATGAAAGCCGCCGGTCAGAACACGCTAATAACTCAAAAATCAGAATCAATGATGCAGATTCTATTGTAGTGGAGCTGCCGGAGAATGTCAAGAAATAAACTTTGAATGTTGCGTAAAAGAGCCGTAAAACAACGATTCAGCCCGAAATGTCGGGGGTCAGCGCAGCAGCCACTGCTCGGCTTCGGCAGCGCTGCACAGTACAAAATGCTCAGGCCGCAGTTCGCGCCACTGGGGGGCCTCTCTGGAGTAGTCGTGCATGGCGGGGTCGTACACCAGCAGCTTTTTCTGCCGCTCCCGGCGGGGGTCCGGCATGGGAATGGAGGAAAGCAGGCTGCGGGTATAGGGGTGGATGGCGTGGGCTGTCAACTCTTCGGCCCCGGCCAGCTCCACGATGCGGCCCTTGTGGATGACGGCGATGCGGTCGGAGATGTAGCGCATCACGGAAAGATCGTGGGCGATGAACAGGTAGGTGATGCCGCGTTCCTTCTGCAGGCGGCGCAGCAGGTTCAGCACCTGTGCACGGATGGACATATCCAGTGCACTGATGGGCTCATCGGCAACGATGAACTCCGGCTCCACGATCAGGGCCCGGGCAATGCCGATGCGCTGGCGCTGTCCGCCGGAAAATTCGTGGGGGAAGCGGGAGGCAAATTCCGGCAGCAGACCCACGTCCAGCAGAGCCTGACGCACCTTTCCTCCTGCTGGGCGGTGGAAAGATCAGGCCGGACGTTCTGCAGGCCTTCGCCTACGATGTAGCTCACCTTGGCGCGCTCGTTCAGCGAGGACTGCGGGTCCTGAAAGATCATCTGGATCTCTTTGATGATCTGCCTGTCCAGCTGGCGGGAAATTCTGCCGTTGATCTTCTGGCCTTTATAAAGGATCTCGCCGCCGGAGGTGGGCAGAATGCGCAGGATGGCGCGGCCAATGGTAGTTTTGCCGCTGCCGCTTTCGCCTACAAGGCCGAAGGTCTCGCCCTTATAAATTTTAAAGTTGGCATCCTGCACAGCTTCATATGCTTTTTTGCCGGAGCCGTAGGTTACGTTCAGGTGGTTCACTTCCACAAGAACCTCGCGTTCATTTTCCATCTTACAGCCCCTCCTCTCGCAGCATTTTTACCGCAGCAGGCGGCTCGATCTTGGGTGCCCGGGGGTTCCAGCAGCCTAGTTTTGGCCTTGTGGGTGGGCGTTACCTCAAAGTAAGGCGGGCGCTTGACAAATCGATCTTCAGTGCCTGCGGGTTGCGGGGTGCAAAAGCATCGCCGCGAATTTCCGCAAACAGGTTTGGCGGTGTGCCCACGATGTTGAACAGGTCCTCGCCCCTTCACGCCCATCTGCGGCATACTGGAAAGCAGTGCCCATGTGTAGGGGTGGCGGGGATCGTAATAAAATTTCGTCAGCAGTGCCGATCTCCACAATGTCGCCTGCGTACATCACAGCCACGCGGTCTGCAATGTTTGCCACAACGCCCAGATCGTGGGTGATCATGACGATGGTCAGATCGTACTTGAACCGCATTTCCTTCAAAAGCTGCAAAATCTGGGCTTGAATGGTCACGTCCAGTGCGGTGGTAGGCTCGTCGCAAATCAGGATCTTGGGGCTGCAGGCCACCGCAATGGCAATGACCACACGCTGGCGCATGCCGCCGGAGAACTCGTGCGGGTACTGCTTAAAGCGCTTTTCGGGGTCGGTGATGCCAACATCCCGCAGGTATTCCAGTGCTTTTTTCCTTGGCGGCAGCACCCTTTAAGCCCTGATGCAGGGCAACGGCTTCCATGATCTGTGCCCCGATGGTCTTCAGCGGGTTCAGGCTGTCATGGGGTCCTGCATGACCATGGCGATCTCGCGGCCGCGTACCCGCAGCCAGTCCTTTTCGGTTCTGAGGTCAGAAAGGCGCAGCGGCTTGCCGTCCGCCATGCCGTAGTAATCAATGGTGCCGCTGGTAATGGAGCCGTTGGCATCCAGCAGGCCCATGAAGCTCTTGGTAAAAACGCTCTTGCCGGAGCCGCTCTCGCCTACGATGGCAAGCACCTCTCCCTGATAGAGGTCAAGATCGATGCCACGGATGGCGTGCAGCACTTTTCCACGCAGGTTGAACTGGATGTTGACATCTTTTGCGGAGAGAATGAGCTGGTTGTGTTCCATGATGTCCCCTCCTTACTGCAGATGGTTCTTCGGATCGGCAGCATCCGAGAAGGCGTTGCCGATCAGATAGAACGCAAT
>ENA-OPYU01000364-OPYU01000364.1-human-gut-metagenome-genome-assembly--contig:-NODE-364-length-18403-cov-3.396367_pt1 | contig 18403 bp, 18 predicted proteins | sample MGYA00242637_ERZ504482 | MGnify/ENA primary metagenome ERZ504482 (study PRJEB26092, sample SAMD00036237) | human gut metagenome | host: Homo sapiens | study: EMG produced TPA metagenomics assembly of... | reverse complement strand
GCTTCTCCCGCAGCATCATCTCTGGTGCGTCCCAGGATTTCAAATTCTCCATAGTCTTTTACGATTACAAGATGTGTGTGTCCGCCGGACACGATCAGACAAAGGAACGGCGGTTCCAGATCCGGATGTTCAATATAGTTGGCAGAAACATGTCCTTCTATATGATGCACTCCAACAAGAGGAAGCTTTTTCGCATATGCAATGGCCTTCGCCTCAGCTACGCCCACAAGAAGAGCACCTACCAGGCCAGGACCGTAAGTAACGCCAATTGCATCCAGATCATCCAGGGTCACATTTGCCTCGGAAAGTGCCTCTTCGATCACCTGATTGATTTTCTCAATATGTTTACGTGAAGCGATTTCCGGCACAACACCTCCATACAGAGTGTGAAGCGCAATCTGGGAAGAAATCACATTTGATAATATAGTCCTGCCGCTTTTTTACTACAGAAGCCGCAGTTTCATCACAGGAACTTTCTATTGCAAGAATGAATGTATCTTTCATTTTTTAATCCTCTTCGAAATTCATTTCCATTGTTTTTCCGTCTTTGCCAGGATAAGCTTTTGGGAAAATATCCCGCACCATGTCCATATATTCATCTGGACGGATCAGAGACGGACTGTAATGAGTCAGCCACATTTCCCCTACATCAGCCTGCTTCGCCAGAGTAGCAGCTTCACGGAATGTCATGTGCTTATAGCCTTTTGCCTTCTCCAGCTTGTCATCCTCGCCGTACATCCCTTCGCAGATAAAAAGGTCTGAGCCAGACGCATTTTCAAATTGACTCGGTGGGTCTGGTATCTGTAGTGTAAGTAACCTTCAGTCCCTTTCTCGCAGGTCCCAGAACCATATCCGGAGTATATGTCACATCATCGGCTTCAATAGTCTGGCCTTTCTGCAGAGGATTCCAGTATTTCAATGGGATTCCCTGCTCACGGGCACGCTCCGGGGAAAATTTCCCCTGACGGAGTATCTCCAGTGAATATCCATAACAAAGTACATTGTGGTTTACCTTAAAAGCCGTGATCCTGTAACCATTAATCTCAAATACCTGTTCAGGTCCGTTAATCTCGATAAATTTCAGTTCAAAAGGAAGCTCCGGTGCGATCACGCGAAGTGCGTTTACTACCCTCTCAAGACCTTTCGGACCAATCAAGGTAAGCGGTTCTGTGCGCTCTGCATTCCCCATTGTAAGAAGAAGACCAGGAAGTCCGCTGATGTGATCTCCGTGATAATGGGTAAAACAGATCACGTCAACAGGCTTAAAGCTCCATCCTTTTTCCTTAATTGCCACCTGAGTTCCTTCGCCGCAGTCAATAAGAAGACTGTGGCCGTTATACCGGGTCATCAGAGCAGTGAGCCATCTTCTTGGAAGTGGCATCATACCTCCGGTTCCCAGCAGACAAACATCTAACATATATTAAAATATCCTCTTTTCTTTATTCTCCAAAACGTGTTTTCCAAATGCTTTCCGAAGCAATCTTATAACAACATTTTTCAAACATGCTCTAGGAAAGTTTAACACAAGCAGTTTCCTAAAACAAGAGTCAGGTCTTCCCAATATGGAAAATCATTCAGAAATAATTAAAATGAAGCCGCTTGACAAACAGCTTACAATGTGTTTTTATAATTTGAACTTAACATTTGTTGCTGTTTTAAGCTCAGCAACAGAAAGGAATTATTATGATTTTCTGCAGCAAGCCTCAAAAAATTCACCTGGCGAAACGCCATTACTCTGCTGCTTCTTCTGACAGCTGGCAGCATTCTCATCTTACTTCTGATACCTTCCGGTTCCTGGTTTGGCTCCGAGACAGACTGGTATTCCCAGCATGTAACCATTGCTGATTATATGAGAAAAAATTTTTATGCAACAGGAAGCCTGTTTCCGGACTTCACCGGACTTGGAGGCGGAACCAATTTCTTTTCCCTCTCCTACTACGGATTTATGCGCCCGGATGTACTGATTTCCTATCTTTTTCCCCATGTGGAAATGGAATGGTTTATTCAGGGATATGCAATATTTGAAATCCTGCTTGGAGGCGGACTTCTTTATTACTGGCTGCACAGGAATGGGTTTTTTCGGATTTTACCAGCTTTGCATGCGGCTTTTTTTTATCTTAGCGCAAACTGCTTTTTCCAGGCGCACAGACAGATCATGTTTGTGAATTATCTGCCATTTCTTTTACTGGCTTTGCCTCTGCCTTGGACCGGATTTTTGGAGTACCAGGAACAGGTACGTGTACCACATCCGTCCCCATATCGGACTGATCCTTTCCCTGTTTTTCTGCATTTTGCATAGCTTTTACTTTTTCCCATCCTGCTTTCTGGCATGCATCCTTTATATCAGCCATCTGCTGCCGGAGCATCTGAAAAAATGTACCCGCCAGAATGCAGAAAAAACGAAAATGCAAAATATGGTGGAACTATATTGTGGACGTGTCTTTTGCCGTATCCATGAATCTCTTTCTCCTGCTTCCCACCGGTCTTTCCATCCTTGGAAATAAAAAGGATACCGGTGATTCCACTTCCCTGTTAAAAATCCTGGGAGTGAACCCCACACTAGACAGCATCCTTTACAGCCCTTACGGCTGCGGACTCACTCTTTTTTGCCTGTACGCACTGTTTCTGTGCATACGTGAAAAGAAAACCCGAAAGCTGGCAATTGCTGTTTTTGCACTACTGTTTTTTGACATTTTTTACTGGATTTTAAATGCCACTTTATATGTAAGACCCAAATGCCTGATCCCATTTCTGCCTTTGATTCTTTACCTGGCTGCACAGGCTCTTGAAGGACTCCGGCAGGAAAAAAATACGGCACAGTCTGCCACTGGCTTTGCTTTGTGCAATTCCAGTTATCGTACAGCTTATTTTCCTTTTACATAATCAGCAGGTCCGGCACCTGGTCACAGCTGATCTTGTTCTGCTTCTTGTCTGTGCTTCCCTTGGCGTTTTTCTGGAAGAAAAAGAGATCACGATACCATTCAGCTGCTGGTGGATAAATCTTGGAGGACTTGTACTTTTGCTTGCGATTCCTTCTATGCTTTATCTGACAAAAGGGCAGGAAGAGCATTACGCCACCGTTGCCGACGAGTCCAGAGACTATTTTTCCAGAGAGGATCTGGAGGCGTGCTGTGAAAATCCTCAGGCACGATTCGATGTGATCGAGCACCCATCCAACAATACAAACTATGTGATCACCGGGGAGCAGAATAAAAGTACCTTGTATTCCTCTATTTCCAACAGCACTTACAATACATTGCTGTACGATATCCTGCAAATGCCCATCAGCATCCGCAACCGTGTTGCCATGACAGCTGATGTAAATCCTTTTCAGGAATATCTGATGGGCGTCCGGTATATTCAGACAAAAGCAGATAAAGTTCCTGCGGGCTATAAGACCCTTCTGGAAAAAGACGGGCATATACTGGCAGAAAACAGCAATGTGCTGCCTATTGCTTATGGAAGTACGGCTCTGATGACAGAAAGTGAATATGATAAGCTTTCTTCTCCACAGACACTGGATACCATTACCAACCGCACAATTGTGCCGGATTCTCCTGACAATTCAGAGAATGCCAGTGATCTTTCTGCCGCTTTTTTGCCATACGCTTCTCAAATGAAGGAATATTCCCTGCCTGCCGATTTTCTTAATCACAAGACTTCAAAAAAGATGAAACCGTCCGCCGGGAACTGCCGGAAACACTGCCGGCATCCACGATTCTGCTGCTCTCTTTTGACGTAAAATACAATGGGGAAAACGGATATGTCCATTACCATAAATGGCATCCGAAACCGGCTTTCGGCTCTGAGGCTCCTTATCCCAACAATAATGATACCTTTTATTATATGATTTCTTCTAATGAGGATATGGATGCTTTGGGACATTATGTTTTCCAGAGGAGAATATAAGCTCACAAATATAAAAGCCTACACCCTTCCATTAAGCCTGCTTTTCCCATCCGGGGGCCTGGTAACTTTTCAGGAAAAAAGGAATTTTCCCGGGAAAGAGATTCTAAACGGTAGTATTGATATGCCGAAAGATGGATATTTCGTAACCTCCTATACGTTCTCCAAAGGATACATTGTTTGTGTGGATGGGAAAGAAGCTGCACCGGTACAGGTTAACAAGGCGTTTCTTGGTTTTCCGTTACAAAAAGGGGCGCATGAAATCCAGATTGAATTCCATGCGCCCGGTAAGTCACTTGGGGCTGCACTCAGCCTTGTGGCATTTGTGCTTTTGATTTTCTACAATACAGCGTATGGGCTCAGGCATAAAATCATGCGATAGACCATGACTGAAGCATGTTTGAAAAAAGGCTTTCTGCAAGATGTGCGTCACATTTTGCGAGAATGAGAGGTTCTCACTTATCCACGCGGATGCCTGGTCATAAGCAGAGCATCTTCCACGGGATCCGTATAATATTTCTTGCGGATCCCGTCTTTTGTAAATCCCATTCTTTCATAAAGACGGATGGCAGTCCCGTTGCCTGTACGAACCTCAAGATGGATCGTGGTAACTCCCTGCTGTTCGGCAAGCCGAATCAGACTGTCCATAAGGAAATGCCCAATCCCCTCTTTCTGCCTGTCCGGGCGCACTGCAACATTGGTAATGTCGCCTTCATCCAAAACCATGATCAGGCCACAGTAAGCCAGGATTTCTCCTTTCTCTTCCACTACAAGGAACATGGCATCCTTGCGGGTCAGATAAGTAAAAAATCCCTCTTTCGTCCATGGCGGGGAAAATAATTCGTTTTCAATCTTCATGACCTGATCCAGGTCATCTACCAGCATTTCACGAAGAATCATACTCTGACTTCTCCTTTTCTTCTCAGCTGATTTTTTTCAGAAGCTTTCTCTTCCTGCAGCTTCTGGGCGCGCTCACGCTCTGCCTGGGAAACTCTCAGGTATTCTGGAACATGCTCCATAGCAGTCACTATTTTGCCCTCTTTCACATAAATCCCGCCAAGGGCTGCCACTGCAGCTGCTCTTTGCTTATTCACATGGGCAGGTGCAAAAGAATATGGAACCTTCAGGTTCTCCTGGATCATTTTTCCAAAGACAGGCACGCCATCGCCAAGGAATACTACCTCTTCCCCTCTCGCATTCAATTTCTCAATCATCTCAGCCATTGGAACTGCCATCTGAGCTTCTACCGTTACCAGCTTATGCTCCTGAAAGCGGTAGATTCCTGTATAAACCTGACTTCTTCTTGCATCCATAATCGGACAGATCAATGCTCTGGAGTCATACAAATTATATGCCAGTGCATCCACAGTAGGAATTTCCACCAGTGGCTTTTTCAACGCAAGACCAAGTCCCTTGGCTGTAGCAGAACCGATACGAAGTCCTGTAAAAGAGCCTGGTCCGGCTGCCACTGCAATGGCATCAATGGTATCCAGATCCAGCTCTGTCATCTTCACCAGCTCGTCCAGCATAGGAAGAAGTGTCTGGGAATGTGTCTTTTTATAATTAACTGTATATTCCGCAATCAGGTTCTCGTCCTCCACTATTGCAACAGAAGCGACGATTCCTGAGCTGTCAAGGCCTAAAATCTTCATTTTTTCTCCTTACTCTCCCCACTTTTGGAGATTTTCTAATTTTCTGCCACTTAATCTGCTCTAGAGCGTGTTTGAAAAAGGCTTTCTGCAAGATGTGCGTCACAATTTGTGGGAGATTTCGCTTGGATGAGGGCGCCGTAGCGGGCTACGGCAACCGAATTCGGGTGAAATATACCGCAAAGTGGGCGTGCAGATTGCGGGAATGATTTTTCAAACAGGCTCTAGTAATCCGGTTACTGTGATCTTACGATAATCGAACCCTTTTTCCAGATTTTTCTCAATGGTAATCTCAATGATCTGCTCTGGCAGGATTTCTTCGATCAGATTAGCCCACTCAATGAGGCAGATTCCATTTCCGTAGAAATAGTCATCATAGCCGATCTCTTCCATCTCCTCAATGTCCCCGATCCGGTACACATCAAAGTGGTAAAATGGCATACGGCCGCTTTCATATTCCTGAATAATGGTAAAAGTCGGACTGTTTACAGGCTCTGTGATTCCCAGTCCTTCTGCCACTCCCTGGGTAAAAACAGTCTTACCTACCCCAAGATCTCCTACCAGTGTGTATACCTGCCCGGGAAGAGCCTTTTCCCCGATCCATTTGCCGAAAGCGAAGGTCTCTTCGGGGCTGAATGTTTCTTTTATCATAACTTTACAACTCCTTTTTACTTGCAGAATTGCTCTTTGCATATTATAATAGAACGAATAACGAAATACAATACTTTTTGAAAAAAGGAGATCAAACTATGGCAAATCCAGTTGTTACCATTACTATGGATAACGGAGATGTGATCAAAGCAGAGTTATATCCGGAGATTGCACCAAATACTGTAAATAACTTTATCAGCCTTGTTAAAAAGGGATTTTATGACGGACTTATTTTCCACCGTGTTATCAACGGCTTCATGATCCAGGGCGGCTGCCCGGACGGAACCGGAATGGGCGGTCCTGGATACAGCATCAAGGGTGAATTTGCTCAGAACGGTGTGAAGAATGAGTTAAAACATACCGAGGGCGTTCTTTCCATGGCAAGAGCCATGCATCCGGATTCAGCAGGAAGCCAGTTCTTCATCATGCACAAAAATGCTCCACACCTTGATGGTGCTTACGCTGCTTTTGGTAAAGTGACCGAGGGCATGGATGTGGTAAACCAGATTGCTGAGACCGACACTGACTACAGCGACAGACCACTTGACGAACAGAAGATCAAATCCATGACAGTTGACACCTTCGGCGTAGATTATCCAGAGCCAGAGAAGTGCTGATCCTTCATGCTCTGCAGGCAGACTGATCCAGAGCATGTTTAAAAAGCTTTCAAAAGAACTTTATCCCCTGCATCTGTGGAATGTTTATTTTCACAGATGCAGGGGGTTTTGTTCTCTTTTAATGGTCAAACACCTTTATTTTGCCTTCCACATCTGCGAAATAAAGCTCCTTCTCTTTCTCCATCTTTATACGTCCGCTGGTGGCTTCTGTGATCACCTTCTGGATTCTTCCAATCTGGTCATTTGGCACAAGAAGATGCATGATCACCTTGTCTGTGTACTCCGTGTCAAGGACCGGAAGCTGATTCTCTGCTGCAATATACTGCAGCTTGCCGATAGCCGTGTAATCTGCAGTCAGTGCCAATGAAATCCCATGGTGCTTCTCTATCACCGTACTCTCCCCCAGGCCAGCCTGCACTGCTCCGGAATAGGCTCGCACAAGTCCGCCGGTACCAAGGAGCACACCGCCAAAATATCTAGTCACAACTACCGCCACATTATAAATATCTTCCCCCAAGATCACATCCAGCATAGGCCGTCCTGCAGTTCCTGACGGCTCCCCGTCATCACTGCACCTAGTAAACTCCCGATGTTCTCCAATAGAATAAGCATAGCAATTATGTCTGGCATCCCAGTATTTCTTCTTCATTTCCTCTATAAAAGCAAGAGCGTCCTCCTCTTTTTCCACCAGGCGCACCGTCGCAATAAACCGGGATTTCTTCTCCGTAATCTCCCCCTCGCCTCCTGCATAGATGGTCTTATAATTTTCCCGCATACGGAAACCTCCAAAAACTCATAATAAAATAAAGATAACAGCTTGTTCTTCCTCATTTGCTATAGTGTAACATGAATTGGCTTTTCTTTCCAGTCTTGTAAAAGGATGCTGTTCACCTTACTATTCACTGATACCGTTCCGCGAGGTGTTTTTTGTGAACAAAGTTCACAGAAATATTCGATTTTAGGGTTTATTTACGAACCTGGATTTGATATAATAGAACGGATTATAAAGGAGGTTTATCATGAACTACGGGAAAAAAATCGGCCTCTAAGAAACGGAATTCTCTTATTTCCCGCTCGTCCATGATGGGAAAAAGGGCACATGTTTCGTTTATCAGAGTCCTTTTCATCGGCCTGATCGCCCTGTGCGTTGCAGTGTCCAGTCTTGGAATCGGTTCCATTCGTGGAATACTTGCAAATACGCCGGACGTAAATGAAGTGGATATCATGCCTCTTGGTTATGCCACTTTCCTCTATGACTGCAATGGTAATCAGATCCGTAAGCTGGCAGCACCTAATGCCAACCGACTTCCGGTTTCCATTGACCAGATTCCGGAGGATCTGCAACATGCAGTAGTGGCTATCGAGGATGAGCGTTTTTATGAGCATAATGGAATTGATGTGAGAGGTATTCTTCGTGCCGGTGTGAAAGCACTTACTACCGGAAGCTTTTCCGAGGGTGCAAGTACCATTACCCAGCAGCTTCTGAAGAACAACGGTTTTCACCAACTGGACCAACGAGTCTACTCAGGTGGAGCGATTTACACGTAAGCTTCAGGAACAGTTCCTTGCCGTTGAGATTGAGAAAAAAGATCGGCGACAAGAACGTGATCCTTGAGAATTACCTGAATACCATCAACCTTGGTGCAGGTGCATACGGTGTACAGGCTGCTGCCCGTCAGTATTTTAATAAAGATGTGTGGGATCTGAATCTTTCCGAGTGTGCAACTCTGGCAGGTATCACCCAGGCTCCTACCAAATACAACCCCATCGAGAATCCCAAGGAAAACGCAAAGAGACGTAAAGAGGTTCTTGACCATATGCTGGATCAGGGTTACATCACTCAGGAGCAGTATGACGATGCTATTAATGATGATGTTTACACCCGCATTCAGGAAGCGCAGGCTTCTAATACACAGTCTTCAAGCAAGACATACTCTTACTTTGAGGACGAGCTTACCAAGCAGGTTATCAATGATCTGATGAATATCAAGGGATACACCAAGACGCAGGCACAGAACCTTCTGTATAGCGGTGGCCTGAAGATCATGACTACCCAGGATCCGGACATCCAGAACATTGTGGATGAGGAATATTCCGATCCATCCAACTATCCGGATTACGTACAGTACGCACTTGATTACGCTCTTACCGTGAAGCAGCCGGATGGCCAGGAAGTAAACTACAGCAAGGAAATGATGAAGCTTTACTTCCAGAATGAGGATCCGTCTTTTGATCTTTTGTTTGATTCCCAGGACGAGGGACAGACTTATGTAGACCGTTATAAAGCGAATATTCTTGCAGACGGAAGCACGGTTGTTGCAGAGCGTGTAAGCTTTGCCCCCCAGCCTCAGTCAGCAATGACGATCATCGACCAGCATACCGGATATGTGAAGGCGATCATTGGCGGACGTGGAACCAAGACTGCCAGCCTTACCCTGAACCGTGCTACAGACAGTACCCGTCAGCCAGGTTCTACATTTAAGATCGTATCCACCTATGCTGCGGCCCTTAATGAGAAGGGCATGACGCTGGCTACCACTTACGAAGACCAGCCAATCACCTACGACAACGGCGCACCGGTCAATAATGCAAGCGGCAGCTTTAATGGTACCACTACGATCCGTACAGCGATCCGTAATTCTGTCAATACCGTTGCAGTTCAGTGTTTTGAGGATGTAACCCCTGAGCTTGGTCTGAAATATCTGGACAACTTTGGATTTACTACACTGGCGCATGGTACAGAAGCGGATACCGATGCCAATGGCAATGTTTACACAGATGCCAACCTGCCTACAGCACTTGGCGGTCTGACCTACGGTGTTAAGAACGTAGAGCTTTGTGCCGCATACGCAGCCATTGCGAACGGCGGTAATTATATCAAACCGGTTTACTACACCAAGATTCTTGATCACAACGGAAACGTACTGATTGAGAACAACTCTGTAGGACGCTCCGTCATTAAGGAAACAACTGCTTATCTTCTTACAAGCGCCCTTGAGGATGTAGTTCAGAATGGTACCGGTACAGCCTGCCAGCTTGATAATATGGCAGTTGCAGGTAAGACAGGTACTACAGATGCATACAATGACCTCTGGTTCGTAGGATATACACCATATTACACATGCGCAGTATGGTCCGGCTACGACGGCAACCAGAAGATACCGGAAGGTGATGCACGTAATTTCCACAAGACATTATGGCGTAAGGTCATGAACCGGATCCATCAGGGAATGGAATACAAAGATTTCGAAGTTCCGGATGGTATTGAGCAGATCAGTATCTGTGCTGATACAGGACTTCTTCCAAGAGTTGGCTGCCCGGTTACAGAAGAGTACTTTGATGTAGGAACCATGCCTACAGAGTACTGTGACCAGCATTTTTACGAATATGACGAAAGTCAGGATGAAGATATGGAAATCTACGATGCAAATGCCACTCCGACTCCAGATCCAGAAAATCCGGACGGCACAGACAATGCAGATGGCAGTGGCGGTGACGGCACTGGCGGCGATGGTACTGGCGGTGACGGTACTGGTGGTGACGGTACCGATGGCGGTGATATCCAGTATCCAGATGAAAGCGGCGGAGATTCTGGTAATGATGATATTTATTATTACTAAAAAAGCTTTCAGCTGACAGTCAGTTATAAACAATTAAAACTGCAGTTTTCGTTTCCAGAAAGCTGCAGTTTTTTTCTGCCAAAATAATAGCTGTTCAATGCCTGAATCGCGAAGAGTGTAGCTGTTTCGCGCCCTCACAGCTACACCCTTCGCAATCCAGGAAAAATCATGCTTTGCATGGTTTCGCACCCAGATTTCGGGAGCGGTGAACTATACAAAGAAACGCCTTGCACAGAGTCTGCTGGATTCAGCAATCTTCTGCACAAGGCGTTTCCTGATTTTATGTATTATGAAATTCTCTGGATGATCTGAAATCAGTCTTTGATCACCATACGAGCTGCGCCATAGATACCGGCATCATTTCCAAGGCTTGCAAGAATGATCGGAGTACTCTTACAGGATGGGAATGCATATTTCTGATAATACTTCTGGATACAGTCTGTAAGAGGTTTGCCTGCTTTGGATACACCGCCGCCAATTACAATTGCCTCTGGATCTGTTACACATGCAAACACGGCAAGTGTACTTCCCAGAATATCGCCAACCTTCTCCATAGTCTTAACAGCCAGAGCGTCACCCTCCTTGTAGAAGTCAAGAACATTCTTAGCAGAAAGCTTCTCTACATGACGCATCTTGCTGTCCTCCTGGCTCTCCTCCAGAATGTCATTTGCCACACGTACAATTCCGGTTGCAGATGCATACTGCTCCAGACATCCGTGATTACCGCAGTTACATGGGCGAACTTCATTGTGATTGACACATGCATGTCCAATCTCTCCACCGGCACCGTGATAACCTGCGATGATCTTGCTGTCGATGATGATACCGCCGCCAACGCCAGTTCCAAGTGTTACCAGGATCACGTTCTTGGAACCCTCTGCAGCACCCTTCCATGCCTCTCCAAGAGCTGCGATATTGGCATCATTGGCTGCCTTTGCCGGAAGACCTGTAAGTGCGCTTAATTCGCTTGCTACGGCCTTCAAAGCCCCTAGTGCAGGTTAACTGCCATAGGAACTTCACCATTCTCATTAACAGGTCCTGGAATGCCGATACCAACACCGTCTACATTATCCTTTGTGATTCCTCTCTCATCCAACTTCGTCTTGATTGCATCTGCAACATCCGGCAGGATTGAAGAACCGTTATTCTCCAGTCTTGTAGGAATCTCCCACTGCTCAACCAAAGTTCCATTCGTAAGAAACAGACCGCATTTTACAGAAGTTCCTCCTACATCAATACCAAAACAATACATACCCATTGTAAATTTCCATCCTTTCTGATCTATGAATTACTATTCTATGCATTACTGTTCTATGCATTACCGTTCTATGCATTACTGTGCCTTAAAGCCTATTCAAAAAAAGTATTCCCGCAATCTGCACACTCTGACTTTTATTCTTCTCCTTTTTTTGGCAATATTCGCCTGAACACGCTTGTACAGCTCCTCAGCTGCATTGTATCCCATCTTCTTCTGTCTGTGGTTAACGGCTGCAGACTCAACGATAACAGCCAGATTACGTCCTGGACGAATCGGAAGGGAATGGCATACGATCTTGTTTCCAAGATACTCCGTATACTCCTCATGAAGTCCCAGACGGTCGTACTCCTTGTCGCGGGTCCCACTCTTCCAGCTTGATAACAAGATCGACAGACTGGGTATCCTTAACACTCTCAACACCAAACAGGGTCTTCACATCAATAATACCAATACCACGAAGCTCAATAAAGTGACGTGTGATATCCGGTGCAGAACCAACTAAAGTAACATCACTCACCTTACGAAGTTCAACAACGTCATCACTGACAAGACGGTGACCACGCTTGATCAGCTCAAGAGCCGCCTCGCTCTTGCCAATACCGCTCTCTCCTGTGATCAGGACACCCTCACCATAAACATCCACAAGCACGCCGTGAATGGAAATACAGGGAGCCAGCTGGACGCCAAGCCAACGGATGATCTCTGCCATCAGACTGGACGTAGTTCTCTCTGTCACAAATGTAGGTACATTATATTTGTATGCAAGATCGATCATATCCTGTGACGGTCTTGTCATAGTGCTGAAGATGACACATGGGATCTTGCTGGAGATAAAACGCTCGTACTTGAATGTGCGCTCCTCATCGCTTAACTGCATCAGATAAGTATACTCTACATATCCGATGATCTGAACACGCTCGTTTGCAAAATGCTCCAGATATCCTGTAAGCTGCAAAGCCGGACGATTTATTTCTGCTGTCTTCACATAAATCTCTGTAAGGTCAATATCAGGCGTCAGGTTGGTCAGATTCAGTTCCTGCGCCAGCTTGGTAAGCTGTACACCCTTCATGCTTTTATCTCCTTTTTCTCTAATGAAGTCCTTCCCGCATAAGCAGTTCCCTGCAGTTACAAGATTCCTCGTAATAGGTGAAAACTGTTATGCAGTTTGTGCAGGTTTCTTTGCACTGCACATAGAAATTATATACATTGCCCAAAATCCACACTTATCTGTATTATACACAATTTTTCTGTAACTTCAATGTCGAATCTTGTTAAAACTGTTACTGTTCGCTCCATTCACAGTAACACGCTTCGCGATGCACAGAAATCATGCTTTCGTATGATTTGGCGCTCTATGGAAAAAACTGATAGACAGCCTCCGCGCTCTGCACATTCATAGACTCTGTTTGACTTAATTCTTCCACAGAAGCATCCCGGATATTCTCAATAGACCGGAATCTTCTCATAAGAGCCTTTCGCCTGGTCTCGCCAATTCCCGGAATATCATCCAGAACGGAATGTACCTGTTCTTTGCTTCTAAGGGAGCGGTGATACTCAATGGCAAAACGGTGAGCCTCATCCTGGATCCTGGTTACCAGATGGAAACCCTCACCTGAAGTATCAATGGGAATTTCAACATTATTGAAATACACCCCTCTGGTACGGTGGTTGTCATCCTTTACCATACCACATACCGGAATATCAATTCCAAGCTCTCCAAGAACCTTCCGTGCAATGTTTACCTGGCCACGTCCGCCATCCATAAGGATCAGATCCGGAAGAATGGAAAAGCTGTCGTATTCACCCTTGGATTCATGGGTAAAGCGCCTTGTAAGCACCTCTTCCATGCTGGCATAATCATTTGGTCCCTGCACCCATTTGATCTTGAATTTGCGGTAATCGCTGCGCTTCGGCTTGCCCTTTTCGTAAACTACCATGGAGCCAACGGACTCAAATCCACTGATATTGGAAATATCGTAAGCCTCCATACGCACAATATCCTTAAGCCCCAGCCAGTCCTCAATCTCCTTCACAGCCCCGATCGTACGCCCTTCTTCGCGCTTGATCCGTTCTCTGTCTTTGGAAAGAACCATCCAGGCGTTTTCCTTGGCAAGCTCCACCAGTTTCTCCTTTGTTCCCTTTTTCGGTACACGGATGTGAACCCGCTGTTTACGCCTTGCAGACAACCAGTCTTCAATAATTTCCCCATCTTCTATCTCTGTCTGCATCATGATTTCCGCCGGAATAAAAGGCGTTCCTGCATAAAACTGCTTCAGAAAGCTTGACAAAACCTGTGCTTTGGTATCGCCTCTTGCCACACGGAGAAAAAAGTGATCTCTGCCGATCAGCCTGCCGCCACGCATAAAAAACACCTGCACAACTGCATCCTGCTCCCGGAGATCTTCACTTTCATCCATGGCAACTGCAATAATATCCCTGTCCTCTTCCCCATAGGTAGTAATCTTCTGTCGTTCTCCGATCCGTCTGATACTGTTAATTAAATCACGATATCCTGCAGCATCCTCAAAACGCATATCCTCTGAAGCTGCCATCATTTTCTCCGTCAGCTGATCGATGGTCTCCTGGAAATTTCCATTGAGAAAATGAAGTACCTGTCCAATGTTCTGCTTATACGCTTCCTCACTTACATTTCCCTGGCATGGAGCCGTGCACTGCTTCATATGATAATACAGACATGGACGGTCTTTGCCGCAGTCACGGGGCAGATTACGGTTGCAGGAGCGTACCATATAAATCTTGCGGACCAGCTCGATCACATCTTTTACAGCTGTGGAGCTGGTATAGGGTCCGAAATATTTCGCCTTGTCCTTTTTCATGGTGCGGGAAAAAAGGACTCTGGGATAGGGCTCGTTTACCGTTACTTTAATGAATGGATATGTCTTATCATCCTTCAACATGGTGTTGTATTTCGGGCGATGCTCCTTGATCAGGTTGCACTCCAGTACCAGCGCCTCCAATTCAGAATCGGTGACAATATACTCAAATCTGGTAATGTGAGTGACCATCTGCTCAATCTTTGCGCCTTTATTGCGGCTGCTCTGGAAATACTGGCGGACACGGTTCTTCAGACTGACAGCCTTTCCCACATAAATGATCTCATCATTTTTCCCCATGCATAATGTAGACACCAGGCTTACCGGGCAGCCTTTTTTTAATTCTTCTTCAATCAGGAACATAAAAACCCTCCTTTGTTGAAAAGAACCGGGAAAACATGTCTCCCGGTTCTGATGTTTTATCCTATATTATCTGTATTGTTCAATTACAGGAACGGCAATAGCAGATTCCGCTGTCTCTGTGTCCGCATTTGCCTCATCCGTTTTATCCTCTGCTTTCACAGCCTCATCCAGCGCCTTCATCCCTTCTGCATCCAACACATCTGAAACTTCCATTCCCTTCTCCACTGCGCGGAAAATGATCATAAATTCCTTACCGGTAATGGTCTCCTTGCGGATCAGATAAGCAGCGATCTTGTCCAAAGCCTTTCTGTGGCTGCTGATCAGGCGCTTCGCCTCCTCATAAGAAATACGAAGCAGCTCCATAACCTCATGGTCAACTTCGGTAGCTGTATTGTCACCGCAATTAAGCACTGCACGACCATTCAGATACTGATTCTCCTGAGTGGCAAGACCCATCAGACCAAACTTCTTGGACATACCATACTGGGTGATCATAGCACGTGCAACCTTGGTGGCCTGCTCAATATCATTGGAAGCACCAGTTGTCACGCTATCAAAAACGATCTCCTCAGCAGCACGTCCGCCAAGATATCCGACCAGCATAGCTTCCAGTTCTTTCTGGGTATTCAGATATTTCTCTTCTTCCGGAACCTGCATAACGTAACCAAGTGCGCCCATAGTACGAGGTACAATGGTGATCTTCTGTACCGGCTCGGAATCCTTCTGAAGGGCACTTACCAGTGCATGTCCTACCTCATGATAGGATACGATACGGCGCTCCTGGGCACTTAAAATACGGTCTTTCTTCTCTTTTCCAACAAGAACCACCTCAACAGACTCCAGAAGATCCTTCTGGGAAACTGCGTGACGGCCATTCTTAACAGCCAGGATAGCGGCCTCATTAACCATATTGGCAAGGTCAGAACCAACGGCACCGGATGTGGCAAGGGCAATTGCCTCGAAATCAACGGTATCGTCAAGCCTTACATTCTTCGCATGAACCTTCAGGATATCAATACGTCCTTTCAGGTCCGGACGGTCAACGATAACACGGCGGTCAAAACGCCCCGGACGAAGAAGTGCCGGATCCAGTACCTCCGGACGGTTGGTAGCTGCCAGGATCAGAAGTCCCTTGGAAGTATCAAAACCATCCATCTCTGCAAGCAGCTGGTTCAAAGTCTGCTCACGCTCGTCATTACCTCCACCGTAATGGGAATCACGGCTCTTTCCAATGGCATCAATCTCATCAATAAATACGATACACGGCGCATTCTTCTTGGCTTCCTCAAAAAGATCACGGACACGGGAAGCACCTACGCCAACGAACATCTCCACAAATTCTGATCCAGAAAGGGAAAAGAACGGTACATGTGCCTCCCCTGCAACAGCCTTGGCAAGAAGGGTTTTACCTGTACCCGGAGGTCCTACAAGCAGGGCGCCCTTCGGCAGTTTAGCACCAATTTCCACGTATTTGCCTGGATTGTGAAGAAATTCCACAACCTCCTGCAAGGATTCCTTGGCCTCATCCTGTCCGGCAACATCCTTAAATGTGATTCCGGTCTCTTTCTGTACATACGCCTTGGCGCGGCTTTTCCCAACGCCCATCATACCACCGCCGCCTTTGTTCATGCGGCGCATGAAAAACATAAGAAGCACAAACAGAAGCACAGACGGTAAAAGTACGCTAAGCATCATTGCCATAAATTCTCCGAAAGCATCCGGCGGCTCAGATTTAAAAATAATACCGGTTCCTTCCAGACGTTTGGTAAGGGCAGTCTCATCTTCTGTCAGATTGGTGTAATAACTGATCTCCTGATAAGGATTCACCTGCTTCTTCGGCACGATGGTCAGATTATCAGACTGAAGTGTAACGGATTTCACTTCATCATTATTCACCATATCAATAAACTTATCATACGTAATCTCACTGGAATTATCCTGCAGCATATTGGTAAACAGGCTGAAACACACCAGAGTAACCAAAAGACATATCAGAAAAGCCAGAATGGACTGATGATTTTTCTTATTGCGGTTAGGATCCTGATCTCTTCTTGGATCCCCTTTATCAGGGCGGCGTCCGCCTTGATTGTTGTCCAGATTATTATCCATTTCATTCCTCCTTACTATCTTTTCTATTATAAAGATAAAACGCAGATAAATCAACCTGGATATTGTGAAAACCCTCTGAATTTTTGAGAAAAAAATGGTCAAAAAATTCACATCAGAAAAAATTAGATACTTTTTTTCACGGCGCAAACTGTAGTATACTAGAGCGTGTTTGAAAAAGGCTTTCTGCAGGATGTGCGTACAATTTGCAGGAATGATTTTTCTAATACAGTCCAGGAACATATTTTTCAAGGCAGGTGCAGAACGCATCTGCTGTATCCATTTTTACCTGTAACTTTACAGTAAGAAACAACATAATGGATGAGGAACTAAAAGATTACTATGTGCTGCAAATATTCCGCAAGGTGTTTTGTGAACATAGTAAAGAACAGCCCAGAGAAAGAGGGAGGAAAGACAGAATGAAAAAAATTGGGTTCGATAATGACAAATATCTGAAAATGCAGTCCGAGCACATTCGTGAACGAATCAGCAAATTTGACAACAAACTTTATCTGGAATTTGGAGGCAAGTTATTTGATGACTACCATGCTTCCCGTGTTCTTCCAGGATTTGAGCCAGACAGCAAGCTGCGCATGCTGATGCAGCTTTCCGACCAGGCAGAGATCGTAATCGTAATCGGTGCACCTGATATTGAAAAGAATAAGGTCCGCGGTGACCTTGGCATCACATATGATGAGGACGTACTCCGTCTGATGAACGAATTTACAAGCAGAGGACTTTATGTAGGAAGCGTCTGCATCACACGTTACTCCGGACAGGACAGTGCAGATGCATTCAAGAAGCGTCTGGAGAAGCTTGGAATCAAGGTTTATGTCCTTTATAATATCCCAGGTTATCCAAGCAATACTTCCCTGATCGTAAGTGACGAGGGATACGGCAAGAATGACTATATTGAAACCACCCGCCCACTGGTCGTTATCACGGCACCAGGACCTGGAAGCGGAAAAATGGCTACCTGTCTTTCCCAGCTTTATCATGAATACAAGAGAGGAATCAGCGCAGGCTATGCCAAATTCGAGACTTTCCCGATCTGGAATATCCCGCTGAAGCACCCGGTAAATCTGGCTTATGAAGCTGCTACCGCTGATCTGAATGATGTCAACATGATTGATCCATTCCATCTGGAAGCTTATGGTCAGACCACTGTCAACTATAACCGTGACGTAGAGATTTTCCCTGTTGTACAGGCTATGTTTGAGAAAATCATGGGCGAGTGCCCTTACAAATCTCCTACAGATATGGGCGTTAATATGGCTGGAAACTGTATTGTGGATGATGAGGTTTGCCAGGAGGCTTCCCGTCAGGAGATTATCCGCAGATATTACAAGAGTATGGATGCACTTATGTCCGGTACCGGCACAGAGGAGGAAGTTTACAA
>ENA-OPYU01000363-OPYU01000363.1-human-gut-metagenome-genome-assembly--contig:-NODE-363-length-18418-cov-5.060576_pt1 | contig 18418 bp, 20 predicted proteins | sample MGYA00242637_ERZ504482 | MGnify/ENA primary metagenome ERZ504482 (study PRJEB26092, sample SAMD00036237) | human gut metagenome | host: Homo sapiens | study: EMG produced TPA metagenomics assembly of... | reverse complement strand
CTCACGATCTCCGATAAACTTTTTAAACCGGTAAAACCGGATCACACGCACAATCTTACGAACTCCCCATATCAGCAAAATCAGACACAAAACTCGCCAGACATACATCTTTTGCCAGTAAAAAGCCATCTGCGTCCGTGCAAGTTCCGGAAGTTCTTCGTTCTGAAACTCCTGCATCAGCAGAATATCCATCCATACCAGAAGGATTTTATATGCCATCCCCAAACCTCCCAGCAAGATCAGTAAAACTCCGGATATCCTTCCAGGCACTCTTTTATTATATTTTTCCATTTTCGCTCCTCCGCCTGCACTCTCCATTACCTGGTCAAAATGGAATACAGCTTATCCCCATAATTTTTCGTTCCGTATCCATCTGTATCGCCAAATACCATAAACCCATCTTCCATTTGATAGGTGGCTCTTGCAGTACGGTTCGGCGGATATAGATTCTGTTCTTTCGCCTGACACACTGCCCAGTCCAGATTATCCCATCCGATGACAGAGATCTCCTGATCCGGATACAGCTTCTCTGCATCAATTGCCAAGGCATAAGAAATCGGATATTCCTGTGTACTGTAATTCTCGTTTCTATGGAACAGCAAGGTCTGATCAAACTCCCATCCCGAGAGCTCTTTTTCTGCCAAATCACGGACTTCCTCTGGAGGTTTTGTTGTTTTACAGGTATACCCTGTCATGCGTCTTCTCCCATTGGTTGAGAATACATACACACCTTCTGCTGCCTTTTCCGCTTTCGGTTCAAACACCTGATCATAAGATAAGCTCAGAAGTGTATATGCCGGACTGAAAAATGTCTCCCCTTTTCCATACTCCATCCATGTCGTCGGAAAAATCGAATAAGACTCCTTTTCCGTCACTGCCTGTTTCATCTCCAGAAATACCCTTTGAAACAAAACAGCAGATGCAATATCGATCTGATATTTCTCTTCTATCGCTTTTAGCCCTGTTTCAAACTGTTCTCGGTAATCTACATTTGGATTTTGAATCCGTTCACGCATGGTCGGTACGGCAGAATCTCCAAAATACAGTGCAAAAGCCCCATTAATCCGAAGTTCTCCCAATTTTTCTATATCAGGCAAAGCTTGACGCACCTTCACCTCTTCTGTAAAAAACTGCTTCAGATTTCCTTCATATTCTGTCATGTATGCCCCTGCAGCCACCCATGGACAATAGTAATAAGGCTCACTCAGCTCCACACTCGAATACTGCATCGTGTCACAGCACACCTGATCAATTCCAGTCTTCTCAGCAGCTTCCTGCATCAGATCTTCTGAAATCTCCTCCCACTGAAAAGTATCCAGATACACAACTTTCTCTTTCGACAAATACAGCATATAGATCACCTTGCCCGGATCCTCCTCTGATTCGGCCCGAAACCCCAGATAAGATCGGAGATTGGATGGATCCCAGGGAGAGACGGATAACTCTCCGGAACTGCACACCTCTTCTCCATATTTTTCATTCACATACTGTGACATCCTGACTGCCGCCAGTCTGAAATCATACTGATCCGCTGCGCGCTTCAATTTTCCATAATCACTTCTATAAAATCGTACCATAGAAATCCCGCCTGCAAGAAATACCAATGCAAGCAGTCCACTTATACCGGCAATCCATATGCGCCGCTTTTTCTTTCTCTGTTTCTGTATTTTCTGCCGCTCAATCTCCCGCCTCAGAAAATACAATTCCCACTGTGTATTCATAGGCTCACCACCTAAAATCAGAAAACAGTTCTTTTATCAGGGCTTCCTCATTCATGCCAAGCATCAGCTCATATCCCGGAGATGCCACATCGCTGATATAGCATTTTACCAGATATTTTCCCCCTACTTCTGCCACTGCCTGATAGGAAATCTGCTGTGTTCCGCCTTCCGTCACCTCTTTTTCAGCAAGATAAAAAACGGTGAGGTCTTCCTTGACGGAAAGTGACTTGATTTCCCCTGCTTCATAAGTACCTCCCTTCTTTTCTGCATTTTCCTTCTCTTGTGCATTTCCTTCTGTCCAATATTTTTTTGCAATTCTGCATTGTTCCTGTCATCCAGAAATTCTGCCTGATAACTGATATAGATGCTGTCTCCATCCCCACATGGTTTGGTAAATTTGGTATTTTCATACTCTTCATAATCTTCTTTGTCAAACACATATTCTTCCGGAAGACGTACCTGAACACTTTCTGTATCTGTACATCGGATGGGAACATATCCATCTGACATTTCATACGCTTTGCGTTCTTCTTTCCGTTTCTCCCCATCTTTCCAGGTATTCTCCAATTTGGTATCATACGCAACCGAATATGGACTGTTTTCCATTTCTACTAATTCCGCATAGGCCTGAATTCGAAACTTCGTTTCTACATCGTCCGCTGTTTCATTCTGCCAGAACGCATATCCATATATATAGCTGTCTGCCAGTTCTTCCCAGCTCGTAAATGCACTCTGAAGCTTTTTTGCGATCGGAAGAGACAGATCCAGACATTCTTCCAGATTGATATAATCTGCAAGATAACAGTCCCCCAGCACTTGAAGCGCTCTGCTGTAATCCCAGCCATCCATTCCATGCTCTCCATATTGCGTGTACATCTCATGAGCATCCTGATATCGCGCAAATTCCTCGTCATCCTCGGAAAAATTTGTCATAGCCTCTTCTGTGGAAAGCTCCAGCAAGCCTTTCTTCTCCAATTTTTTCCACCGTTTTTAAATAGGTTTCCCTGTGACCTTTTGTAAGCAGCTTATTGATGACTTCTGTCACATCGTCTCTGCCATTGATTCCCCAGCCCTCTGAAAGTGTCAGTTTGATTCTGTCCTGCGAAGATTCCTTTTCCTGGTCTGATAATCCGCCTATCACACCCAGAGTCTTATGATTATATTGCGTATATACGGCATACGCTGCACAAATCCACTCTACCGTATCGCTGTTGATCTCAGCCTGCACAAAAGGCGATGCCTGATACTCTCCTTTGAGTTCGACAGTTTCTGCCGATTGGCTGTTTTCAGATGCTCCACATCCTGTCAGCATGGACATCCCCATTGTCACTGCAAGCACTACTGAAAGAATCCGTTTTCTTTTTTCATTTTTTTCCTCTCGCATTGCATATACCTCCGACATGTTTTTCTTTCATTATAATCGAAAATATTGCAATACTCTATTTATTTTTATTCCTTTTGCATAAATTTTTCTACTTTTTTCATTTCTAATGTAAAACGCAGTTTTGGTATGATCTCTCCTTTCCCACCTCCAGGCTCTCTGATCAGTTCTGCAGTCAATTTTGCTTCCATTGCTTCTGCCAGCTGCTTTGCTACCGTAAGTCCCAGACCGGTTCCTTCCTGTGTTCTTGCCCGGTCTTTCCTGTAAAATCGTTCAAACAAATGCTCCACATCTGCCTCTGTCACATTGAAGGCATCATTTTCAAAACAGATCCACACCTGCTGCTTTTGCTCTCTTACAAACACATGCAAAAAACTTTGTGCATATCGTCCTGCATTCTGAATCAAATTTAAAAAAATACGCTCCAACGCCGATGCATCCCCTAACACTTCTATGATATGCTCCGGAATCTCCGCCTCCAGCTCCAACGCGCGTTTTTCTAAAATATGATAACTATCCATCAGTGATTCCCTAAGAATCCTTCCTACATCTGTTTCCTTGATCTCCACTTCATAATCTCTGGCACTAAGTCGGGACAAATCATAGAAATCTGTCACCAGTCTTTGCATGGTCTTTGCTTTCCGCTCGATCGTCTCCACCATCTCCATGTCCGTCTCCTTTTGTCCCTTCATCAGCTTTAAATATCCCAATATCACAGTCAACGGGGTACGCAGATCATGACTGATATTCTCAATCTCTGACTGAAATGCCCGCTCTCGCTTTTCATACTCCTGACGCTCTGTTCGAATCTGTTCCAATGCCTGATTGACAGATTGCGCCATATTTTCCAGCTCTTTATCCGGCATCGCCATGTGAAGGATCTGATTCTGCTGTATATCTTTCAGAATATCCTGAAACTCCCGATTGCCTCTTCATTGCTTTTTTAATAGTAAAATCGAAGTGGCAAGTAAACTGACGATCACGATTGCAACGCTAAATAATACCCATAGCACATCTATTCCTCCATCGCTTCTGAACTTACTGTGATCACTCTCATTCGTTCGCCAAATTCCTCATCTGTCATTTTCCCCCAGCTGCAAATTCTGCCATTGCCAGATACATTTTTTGCCCTTTTTGCTATGTGGTCCGCTGATGCATCGCTCCAACAATTCCATCTCATTTTCTATCGGCTTTAGCACATGCTCTCTTTTAACAATGCTTCATAATAGCGCACACCAAATCTTCTCTGCGAAACCGCATCCATATGAATTCCATCCGGATTGGGAGTCAGACCTTCTGCAGTCACAAAGCAGCTATTCTCCTGTTCTCTCGCAAACTTTAACAACTGTTCATTCACAAGTTCATATTCTGTACAATTCAGACCAAATCCGTTCTTTCCTAAAAATCCCCTAATCCACCAATAATCAAAGGAACTTCGAATGCGTTTAATTCTTTTCGGAGTGACTCAATAATCACCTGTAATTTTTTATAATACGTCTGATAACCACCTCCGTAACTGTCACTTTCGCCCTGATGCCACAAGATACCGATCAGTTCACTGTCCTGCATCGCAAATCCAGCCTGTATCACTGCATTCTTGAACAGATTTTTGTCCACTGCCCAATCATCCAGTGAACTTCCCCCTTCCGCACATGGAATCAGCCCGATCTGTTCTCCCTCATGCTCCATACACCACATCGCAGCAAAGGAACCCGCAAGCCCGATTCCTGCATTCGGACGGTCATAGTTGATGGGTTCCGCCATCATCTGCCATCCTGCATTGCGAAGCATTAGGATTCTTTCATTACAGATCATCGGTACTTCATTTATAAATCCTCTTCCTGCCATATTTGACTGACCGATCATTAAAATAGATTTCATGATTTTCTCTTTCCCTCCTTCGTAAATATCTGATGTAATTTGATCTCTCTCATCCCTTTCTCGCTCAAATTAGAATTGTCTATTGTTTTATCACAAAAGACTTGTTATCAATTGCCCGCATTGTGGCCAGGATACCATCCAAATGATCGTACTCATGCTGAATCAGTTCAGACATATCGTCTTCCAGATACATTTCCTGTTCTTTCCAGTTCTCGTCCAGATAGTGTAAAATACAGCGGCGATAGCGTCTGACCCGAACCAGAAGATTTGGAAATGACATACAATCATCCATCAGCTCCATCATTTCATTACCCACAAATTCTAACCGGGGATTGATAATGACATAAGGCTGATCTGTCAAAATACAAATCAGCCGCTTCTGTACCCCAATCTGTGGTGCCGCAATTGCCCGTCCAAACCCATAATCTCGTCGGATACCTCTGATACAATCAAACATATCCGTAAAAACAGAGCGCAGTTCTTCTAATTCCTCACGTTTCACCTCCTCTGAAATCTCATACAATCTGGGATTGCCAAGCAATAAAATATCTCGTTCCATGTTTTCATTCTCCTTTTATACCTCTTTTTTCCGCAGCATTACAATTCCTGCCACTATCGCAAGCACTGTTCCCACGATTCCCACAATCACACATTTTGTCATTCCCTGGGAAGTCTTCCACAGCACTTCACAATGAGACATATTGACCTTGGCTCCAAACTGAAACAGATTCGCAGGCAGAAGCTGTGCAAAATCCCACAAAAATTCTATGCCCCATTGTCCCAGTAAAACCATTCCAGCCAACAGTAACACTCTCGGTATCGCATATACAATTACTGCCCACAGCATTGCTGCCATCACCTCATTTTTGAAATATGCCAGAAGTGCGATCCCCAGGATCATAGATGCAACTGCTGTTCCATACACTGCCGGAATCTCGGTTAAAATAATTTTCAGGCTTGTCGGTCCCGTATGCTCTAACAAGAACCATGCACTTCCTATATAGGCAGTCAATACCAGCGCCATTATAACCGTTGCCGTCAAAACTGCAGTCATGCATTTCCCCAAAAACAGCTTTTCTCTGGAAATCCCAAACGCCACTGCATTTTTCATATTTCCGTTTTTATGTTCCTCCTCATACAAAACTGCTGCAACAATCAGCCCTGCATAAGTAAAAAGCATCGGACTTCCTGCCAGAAAACTGAATGAAAAAGAAGTAATATCATAGGGAAAATCCTGCGTTGTACTACTGGCCACACCTGTCACATACAAAATAATATGAAACAACACCGGCAATACTGCCATAATTCCTGTCATCACATAAGTCGAGCGGCTGTGCATCACTCTGTAGCATTCACTTTTTATATAATTTAACATCCCTGATTCCCCCCTTCTTCAGATTCATGTAATACGCTTCCAAAGATGCCTGTTTTCTGGTCAGCTCCCGGATAAAAATTCCATGTTCTGCTGCAAGCCTGCTGTAGACTTCAATATCCTGTTTTGGATTTACAATACGGATTTTCCCATCCGAAAGTACTTTGTATCCTTCTCCTGATAACTGTTCTTCCAGAAATACGGCATACTGCTGCACGTCTGACACTGTAATCTCCACAGAATCCGTACATCGTTCATGCAGGGTTTCCGCAGTGATCTGTTCCAGTAATCTTCCCTTACTTAAAAGCCATATACCGTTGCCAGCTGCTGCAGTTCTGTCAGAATATGACTGGAAAGCAGAATCGTGATCTTCTTTTCTTCGTTCAGACGCTTTAAAAGCTGTCTGAATTCTACAATCCCACTGGGGTCCAGTCCGTTGATCGGTTCATCTAAGATCAACAGCTCCGGCTCTCCGAGCATCGCCATCGCCAGTCCCAGTCTTTGTTTCATTCCCATGGAAAGAGTCTTGCACCGGCACTTTCTTTTTTCCCAGATGCCCGTCATGCGAAGCATCTCTTCTACTTTTTCTTTTCCCGGAACTCCCTTCTGGATCCGATAATATTCCATATTATTTTCCACTGTCAGGTTTCCGAAAAAGCCCGGCTGTTCGATCATCACTCCACTGCGCCGTCTCGCCCTTTGCAGTTCCTTCTCTCCCTGTTCTCCAAACAGCCTGATCTCTCCTGTGGATGCCGCACTATGCCCTGCCAGAAGCTTCAAAAGTGTTGACTTTCCGGCTCCGTTATCCCCGATCAGCCCGTAAATATCTCCTCGCTTTACGCAGATATCCACATGATCGAGTGCCAGGACTTTTCCATATGTCTTTGTAATCTGTGTTGTTTCTATGACTCGTTCTCTCAACTTTCCTTCTCCTTTTTGTGTTTCCCTGTTTCCATTCGTAGTATACCGTTTTCTGTTTTAAGGAGTCCTCAAGAAAGTTTAAAGAAACTATAAAGATTACCCCAGCTTAAACCCGATTCCCCAGACTGTTTTAATATAAGATTCTTCTTTGTCTGCCTTCTGGATCTTTTTGCGCAGATTGCTGACATGCACATTGACCGTATTGTCTTCCCCATAGTACCCGCCTTTCCAGACCTGCTCATAGAGATGTTCTCTGGAATATACCTTCTGTGGATTCTGGATCAGCAAATACAAAATATCATATTCATGCATGGTCAGTGGAAGCTCAATGCCTGATACTTCAACTTTTCGGGATTGTGGATATAAGCTCAGATTTTTGTATCGGAAAACCTCCTGTTCTGCTTCCATATTCTGTGCTTCTTTTGTATAACGCCGCATGGCAGCTTCTACTCTTGCAATTACTTCCTCTGGATCAAATGGTTTTGTAATATAATCATCAGCGCCAAGCCTAAGAAGCTTCACCTTGTCCTGCACTGACACTTTCGCTGATAAGATCAGCACGGGCATCTCTTTTTTCTGTTTCTGTCGGATCTGATCCAACACCGCTTCTCCTGTCATCCCCGGAAGCATCAGATCCAACAGCACACAGTCCGGTAATTCCCGTTCCATACAAAACAATGCCTCTGTTCCGGAAAATACCTGTCTCACCTGATATCCTGCCCCTTCCATAATTTTGACCAGCAGACCACTGATATCCGCATCATCCTCTACGATCAATATCTTCTGTCGTTCCATAAACTCCTCCATATTGTACACTTTTTCCACATTGTATCATTTTCGCAGTGTTCTTTCAATTTCTGTTTCTGCACAACAAAAAGAGCCATTGCTCCATTTCACAATGACCCTTGTTATGATACTCTGAACTTCCTATCCAAACTCTCTGCTTCTTGACACGCTTGGCACTTTCTTTTTCTCTGTCGCATACACAAACTGATACAGTGTATATGCCATCAGCACAGCTCCCATCACATCAATGACGGAGTGCTGTTTTAAAAACATCGTCGCAAGGATGATCAGTCCTGCTAAAATATAGGCTCCGTTGCTGATCACCGGATGCTTCTTCAGCTGCTCACTCTGTGCGATTGCAATACATGCAGCCAGAGAATTGAACACATGAAGACTCGGAAATACATTCGTCGGGGTATCTGCCAGATACAACATCCTGACCATATCTGTAAATATATTATCCCGTGGAAATACGACCGGTCTTAATGTCAGTCCGTTCGGAAATACTGTAGAAATCAAAAGAAAAATCGTCATTCCGATAAAACTGAGCTTTGCCAGCTTATAAAACCCTTCTACATCTGTAAAGAAAAAATAGAGGAATACCGCAGCAATAAAGACAAACCAGAGCAGATACGGCACAATAAAATACTCAACAAACGGAATCTTATCATCCAGTACGGAGTGGATCACATGATACTCCGACTCTGCTGTAATATGCTTTTCCAGATACATGAACCACGGCATATAGATAAACGCATACAGGAATACCCATGCATGTTTATATTTTTTTATAAAATTTTTCAATGCACTGCTCCTGCTCATTCTGACCGCTCCCTTAATTTGTAAAACATAATTCTTTTTAACTGCCCCGATTATAGCACGATTTTTTTTAAATCAACAAGGCGATTCATAAAACCTTAACAAATCTTTTGATTTTCTTTCTATTTCTTCTAATTTTTTTCGAAAATATACATATCAAATCTGCTCTTTGCACGCTGAAGCATCTCTTCTCCATGCAGTGTCCATGCCGCAATCGGTACATGAAAAATATGTTTTTGCATCCACAGACTCAGGTTTTTGCTGTCCTCCATTTTATAAGAGATGAAATCCGGTCTGCAGATACAGTTGCTCAATAAATATTTTACGCAGAATCTGAAAAAATAATGCGGTGTCTTTTCACTTTTTACAAGATCGGAAGACAACTGCCCCCGTAAAATCTGCTTTTGATTCTTTCTCATCCACTGCAGTACCAGGCTGTTAAATGACTGAACCAGGAACGTTCCCTTGTAATCTTCCATCGTCTTTGCCAGACAACGGCAGATTTCCATATCTTCTGTCAGTAGCTTTACCTCGATCAGGATCGGAACTTTCCCCTGCACAAGATGCAGAACATCCTCAAGCAGCGGAATTGGCTCTGCAGTCTCCAGAAGCCGGAGTTTTTTCAGCTCTTCCCATGTCTTCTCCTCTATTGTTCCGGAGACTTTGCACATCCGCTTCAGAGAATCATCATGAAATACTGCTATCTTCTTATCTTTTGTCAGATGTACATCCAGCTCAATTCCTTTGTTTGCCCGTATTGCTTCCCGAAAAGCCGCCATCGAATTTTCCGGAATTCCGCTCTTTTTATCATGCAGCCCTCTGTGTGCCCACTGTGTTCCTCTGAATTTCCAGATCTCCCGTTTTCTTTCCATTCCCGGGAAAATCATATAAAAATACGCGCCAATTACGATCAGGATACATCCTGTCAGATATCTCCACATATTCCTCGCACCCCTTTATGATGTAATCACCCGCACCTGCTGCGGCAGTACATGCATCCGGATTTCTTTTTTCAAAAATACTGCCTCTCCGTCCGTGTGCACCGCTCTTGCCTGAGAAAACCGGATTTTTACTTCTTCGCACCGGAAAATGGAAATGCCTTTATGTCCTACATGTTTTCCCTGAAATGCCAGAAGCAGTGTTCTGATCACCTGCCATCTTTTCAGACCGGATACTACGATCACATCCAGTTTTCTGTCTCCCGGATCCGCCTCCGGACAGAATTTAAATCCGCCGCCTTCATACGGCTGATTCTGGACTGCCACAAAATAGGTATCTCGAAATACCTGTGTCTCTCCTTTGTCCAGTTCGACCTCCGCCCGCACGGAATCATCTTTGATCAATCTGTCGATTGCGATTCCTGCATAAGTCAGCTTTCCAAGTCTGATCTTATTCAGCGCCGCCTTCAACTTCGAAACACTTGCCTGATGACAAATGATCGCATCAAATCCGATTCCCGCACTGACTGCAAACCGTCTGCTTTTCTCTCCATAATCTACGACACCGATATCCATCTTCTGTATTGCCTGCGGATGCAGAACAAGATGAAGTGCTTTGACGGGATCTTTTGGAATCTTCATTCCTCTTGCAAAATCATTACTGGATCCAGTCGGAATATATCCCAGGATCACATTTTCAAAATTTTGTATTCCGTTTAACACTTCATTTACCGTTCCGTCTCCACCCAGAACGACCAGAGTCTTTTCCTCCTGGTCAGCCGTAAGCATCGCTGCGATCGCTGTCGCATTTTTTCTCCGTTCCGTCAGATAAATCTCATATTTTATCTGACTCTTTTCTAATTCTTTTTGTACCTCTTCCCAGATTGCCCTTCCTCTTTGGGAGCGGGAATTTGGATTTATAATAAAACAACATCTCATTCCAGAAACCTCCGGATCTAATCTAATGTACTGTCCAGATATTTTCCGAGCGAACGTGCCATATTTCCCTCAAAATCTGCTTCTCCATTTCGCAGACACCATTCAAACACATTTCCGATCACGATCATACGAATGTCCGTGGTAAATGCCTCGATTTCCACGTTCATCTGAATCCTTCCTTCTTTTATGGCTTTTTCCACATAGTTCTGTACCGTCACGATCGGATACGGACGCTCCGTCCGGCTGACCGGATTGAGCGCCTGATTCTTCGTATCATAGTATCCTGCCATAAACTCAACACCCAGTTCCTTGCAATAAGAAACATAATTTAAATATACCTGGATGATCGTTCTTTTTGCATCCTCTGCATTTTCCGGCAGATCCAGAAGATCCGGATTGATGCTCGGCTGATCTTCGATATAATAAGACAAAAGATCATCCTTTGTTTTGAAATGGTGATAAAAGCTGCCGTTGGACACACCGGCCTCTTCACATATATTTTTAATTGATAATGTCTCATATCCACTGCGCTGCAGAATCCGCTTTGCCGCCTTGAAAATCTTTGCCTTTGTTTCCATGGACTTTTTCTGCTGCTTGGATAATCCTGTTGTTTCTTCCATGATAATCACTCCTTATTCGCACCCAAGTATATCACAAATCGAAAAGTCATTCAAGAAAACAGAGCACACTCTAATCTATTTTTGTTTCCACACACAATATGCCTCAAACGCAGATGGAATCGAATACTTTTCCTTTAATACTTCTTCTTTTGCAAAAATCATTTCCTTGCTGCAGTTTTTCTCCAGCTCATCCACCTGGATCTCATACCCTTTCATTTGCCATTCTACATGACTGAAAATATGCTTCGCAGCCGGAAGTTTTTTGATACGGATCGGAGAAAGCCCGATGGACTTGCTGTACTCGATCACTTCTTGTTGACTCAGCCAGCCTTCCAGATTCGGCAGTTCGTATAATCCCGCGAGAAGTCCTTTGTCCGGACGTTTCTGAATTGCCAGAGTATCACTGTCATGAAATACAAGTACCGTCCTCTTTTCGATTTTTCTTCCCTTTGCTTTTGTTTTGACCGGAAGCTCCATTGCGATTCCTTCTTTTCTGGCACGGCAGATCTCTGCTGCCGGACAGATCTCGCACTTTGGCTCTCCGTTTGGCACACATACGATCGCACCAAGCTCGATCAATCCCTGATTAAAGTCTCCCGGACAATCTTTTGGAATCACTTCCTCCAGTGCCGTCTCTATCGCCGTACGGACTTTGGCTTTCATAATATCTTCTCTGCTTGCCAGAATCCGGGACACCACACGCAGCACATTTCCATCCACCGCCGGTTTTGGTATTCCAAACGCAAAAGATCCGATAGCTCCCGCCGTATAATTTCCAATTCCTGTCAGTGCATGGATTTCTTCATATGATTCCGGAAACTGACCGCCATACTGCTCAACCATCTGGATCGCAGCTTTCTGCATATTGCGGACCCGGTTGTAATATCCAAGCCCTTCCCACAGCTTCATCAGCCGGTCCTCTTTTGCATTGGCCAGATCCGTGATCGTCGGAAGTTCCTTTAAAAACCGGTCATAGTACGGCTTCACTGCTTCCACCCTCGTCTGCTGCAGCATAATCTCAGACACCCACACGCGGTACGGCGTCACATCATGCCTCCACGGCAGATCCCGCTTATTTTCACGATACCAGGCTACGATCGGATCTACGGTTTCCCACAAAATTGGGTTCTCTAATACAACCGGAACTTCTTCATCAATTTTGATCGAATCTTCTGTCACCTGACAGTCATACGCCAGAATCTTTACCCCTGCTGCCCTTGCTTTTTTCAGTACTTCACCAAATTCCGGCTGTGTATCCATATTCGGTGTAAAATAGCGGACGCCTTTCATCTGGATCACCAGAAATACATAAGCATCGTATCCTTCCTTTTTTGCACGGATCAGTTCTTCCACATGCTTTACTGCCCGCTCACTCGGCGCATCCGGAAAACGCACGACTCCATCCTCTTCCAGGGTCACTCCCTTGACCTCGATAAACGCTTTCGTTTCTCCCGACTCCACATAAAAATCAAATCGGGAGTTGCCGTATGTTGTCTCCGGGCGAACCGCCACCGGTTCAAGAAACAGATTACCGGCACGCAGCCATTCTTCCACGACTTTGTTGGGGATCTGGGAATCCATATTGATCAGACGATCTCCTTTTCTCACCCCGATCAGATCCCATTTTGTCTTTCGCTCCGGGTTGTCACTCTCCTGCACAAAAAATCTCTGCTTCGGGTACAAGAAGTTCCGCGCACCTGCCTGTATTCTTCACGTGGATCGTCTCTTGTTTTCCTGCAATCCTGGCATACGCAATAAAACGGTTCGGCCGTTCCAGAAATGTCGCCCGCTCTATTCTCTCATATTTCATAATCATCTTTCTCCTGTTTTGCCGGGCATCTCTCCCAGCCTGACTTTTTCAAGCTGCCTTGCGTCTTCCTTTGTCAGATAATCAAACAGATAATTTCTGTCATTTTCTGCTTTTCCAAGATGTTCTCTTCGAAGTTCCAAAAGCGCAAGCTCCACTTCCTCTTTCAATCCCAAAGCAGACATACGCGCTGCGCCGTGCCCCAGAATGATCACCTGTTCCAACGCATCTGATGTGGCAACTGTCACATGGTGATTTCTTCCGATCCTGCGAACTGTCTTTTCAATATACTGATCCGCAGTCTCGGCCTCTTTTGTATATACCACATGGATGTTGTGATATTTCATCACAGATCCCGAACCGCCTTCTACCTTGTAGGCATCAAAGACCAGGATCAATGTACATTTTTTATATCCCTGATAATTACACAGCACGTCCATCAGCTTGTCACGGGCGCTTTTCAAGTCTGACTTTGCCAGCTCTTTTAACTCTTCCCATGCAAAAATAATATTGTATCCATCTACAAGGAGATATTCTTCCTTTTTTTCTTCTTTGCGTGCTGTCCACTTATCATCCGCTGCCGGCTGTGCTTTTGCCCTTACCGTTACGGGTGTCCGGTTCTTTTTCACCGGATCCGGCGTTCTTGCATAAATCGCATCCAGCTCTTCCCTGGTCAGTTCGATCTGGAAAGATGTACTGCGCGTCTGCCGCACCACCGGGCGCTTCTTCTCTTCGGAAGCCTCATTGCTCTCCAGCGTGTTTTCCAGATGCATATACGCTTCCACTTCATCCCAGTTCACTACAAATCCGGCTCCATGCGCGCAGAACACCGAGCCTGTCGGATTTTCCAGATCTGCCTCAGGATCATATCCGATTTCTTCCACCATGCTCTCCTGATCCGGACATTTTTCATAGCCCTTTAACCGGCAGGACATCCGTCCTTTCCCCCCGGTATACGAAGTGAGCTCTGTCTGATATCCGCGCATCTGAGACACCGGGGCGCACCCTTTTAAAATAGAGATTTCCCCGTCTGCGACAGGTGGCTCAAATGTCCCGCTTCTTTTCTGGATATCCATCATAGCCCGTCCCACGTGCTCTGGAAGGAGCTCCATCTCGAACTCATAATACGGCTCCAGAAGGACACTCTTTGCTTTTCTAAGCCCCTGACGCACTGCACGATAGGTCGCCTGTCTGAAATCTCCGCCTTCTGTATGTTTCTGATGAGCACGACCGGATACCAGTGTAATCTTCATATCTGTGACCGCCGATCCGGTCAGTACCCCTTTATGCTCTTTTTCTTCCAGATGAGTAAGAATCAGACGCTGCCAGTTGCGGGCGAGAATATCTTCACTGCAGTCTGTAAAAAATCTGCAAACCGCTCCCACGCTCTCCCGGCTCCAGTAAAAGATGTACCTCCGCATAATGACGCAGCGGCTCAAAGTGTCCGACTCCTTCCACTGGTTCTTCAATCGTTTCTTTATAGACCACTTTTCCTGTTCCAAACTCCACACGCACGTTAAACCGGTCCCAGATAATGCTTTTGAGGATTTCGATCTGCACTTCTCCCATCAGCTGCGCATGGATCTCACCCAGCCGCTCTTCCCATACAATATGAAGTTCCGGCTCTTCCTCTTCCAGCTCTTTTAAATTAAGAAGCATCTTGTGTACATCACAATCCGGCGGCAGTTCGATCCGGTAATTCAGAACTGGTTCTAAAATCGGCATATCAGACTCCGACTCTGCACCAAGCCCCTGCCCCGGATACGTATCAGAAAGCCCGGTCACTGCACAGACTTCCCCTGCATGTACCTCTGAAAGCATCTCATATTTTGCACCGGAATAGCGGCGGATCTGATTGATCTTCTCCTCCGTATCCGTGATGATCTCCCTGACCTTTATACTTCCTCCGGTCACTTTTAAATATGTCAGTCTGTTTCCCCTGCTCATCCCGTCCGATCTTGTATACTTTCGCTCCAAATTCTGCGGGATACTGCCGCTCCCTGGTCAACTCCGCAAGCGCATCCAACAGTTCTTCCACACCTTCTGTGTGCAGAGCCGAGCCAAAATAACACGGAAATACTCGTCTCTGACTGATCAAATCTGCTACCTGCCCTCTCGGAAGTTCTCCGTTCTCCAGATACTGCTCCAGCAGTGCTTCATCACACATAGCAAGCTGCTCTGCGGCCTCTTCACTGCCCTCACTTCCAAACACTTTTTCAAAATCAATACAGTGATCTCCAAATCTCTTTTTCAACTCTGCCAGAACGCGTTCTCTGTCCGTTCCCGCCTGATCCATCTTATTCACAAAAAGAAACACCGGGATCTTGTACTGTCCAAGAAGTCTCCACAGTGTCTCTGTATGTCCCTGTACTCCGTCTGCACCACTGATCACAAGCACTGCATAATCCAGAACCTGCAGTGTCCGCTCCATCTCCGCAGAGAAATCCACATGCCCGTGTATCCAGCAGAGTTATCCTCATATCTTTCCAGGAAAACACTGCCTGTTTTGCAAAAAAATAGTGATTCCTCTGGAACGCTCCAGATCATAGGTATCCAGAAATGCGTCCTTATGATCCACCCGTCCCATTTTCCGGATACTTCCGCTTGTATAGAGCATACTTTCCGACAATGTCGTCTTTCCTGCGTCTACATGAGCGAGGATGCCAAGACAGATATGTTTTTTTCACTTTTTGCAAACTCTTTTGAGCTCATGAAAACGCCTCCTCTTGTGGTTACATTGATGTTGTATTATATCACAAAAGGAGGCGATAGTCGAGATACGTTCTCGTTTTCACTCTTCTATAAAATTTTTGACAAGAATTCTTTCAGTCTCGGATCCTTCGGATGCTCAAAGAACTCCTTCGGATTTCCTTCTTCTTTGATCTGCCCTTCATCCACAAACACAACTCTTGTGGCAACTTCTTTTGCAAATCCCATTTCGTGTGTTACCACAACCATAGTCATTCCGTCTCTTGCAAGCTGTTTCATCAGCTCCAGAACTTCTCCTACCATCTCCGGATCCAGCGCAGAAGTCGGCTCATCGAACAACATCACATCCGGATTCATTGCCAGAGACCGCACGATCGCAATACGCTGTTTCTGTCCACCGGAAAGCTGATCCGGATATGCATCTGCCTTGTCTGCAAGTCCAACCCTCTGCAGCAGTTCTTTTGCTTTTTTTCTCTGCCTCTTCTTTCGACATCTTTTTCAATGTCACAGGTGCAAGCATGATATTTTCCAGGATCGTCTTATGTGGAAACAGATGGAAATGCTGGAACACCATTCCGATCTTCTGACGATGAACATCAATATCTGTCTTTGGATCTGTAATATCCGTCCCTTCAAATAAAACAGTTCCTCCTGTTGGAACCTCCAACAGATTCAGAGACCGCAAAAATGTAGATTTTCCTGATCCAGACGGTCCGATCACAACAACGACCTCTCCTTTTTTGATCTCTGTAGAAATCCCACTCAGTACTTCCAACTTTCCAAATGCCTTTTTCAGATCCTGAACCTGGATCAATACTTCGTTCTTATCGTTCATTTGTGCGCAGTCTCCTTTCCAGTTTGTTCATAAAGAATGTAAGCAGCATCACCAGTGCCAGATAGATCACTGCCGCTGTGATTAATGGAATAAATGCCTCAAATGTACGGCTCTGAATTACCATTGCCGCCTTTGTCAGATCCTGTTCTCCAATATATCCGATGATCGCAGTTTCTTTGATCAGCACGATCATCTCATTGACCAACGCCGGGAGTACATTTTTAAATGCCTGCGGCATAATGATCAGACGCATCGTCTGTCCATAGCTGAACCCAAGACTTCTTCCAGCCTCTGTCTGTCCTTCCGGAATCGCCATAATACCGGACCGCACGATCTCAGCTACATAGGCTCCGGAGTTGATACCAAATGCCAGCCCTCCGATAACGATGGAATTCAGGGAAGAAGCCCCGAACACAACGAGATACATGAACAATACCTGGATCATGCTCGGTGTTCCCCTGATAATGGTCAGATACACTTTACAGATTGCATTTAAAATTTTGAATTTTCCGGTCTTATCATGCAGAGAACGAATGATCGCCACAGTAAAACCAATGATCACACCTACTAAAAGTGCAAACAATGTTACAAGGATCGTAACTTTCAGACCGTTTACCAGCAAAAGCCACCGGTCATCTTCAATAAAGTTCTGATATAACTTTTCTGAAAAGCTCATGTTTTTACCTCTCTTGTATGTTTCTTTAACAGTTCAAAACAGGGCTGCCTGATTTTTGTCCCGCACCCCTGTTATTGTATCTCATTACCATTCTGTGATTATTTTCTTACGATCACTACCTGGCTTGCATTTGCATATGTGTCTGTGAAATCTGCATTTTTCTGACGCTCTGCATCCACTGTCATGCCGGCTGCACCGAAATCTGCCTTTCCTGCTGCAATGGATGGAAGAATAGAATCAAATTCCATATCCAGAATCTCCAGATCATATCCCATTTTATCACAGATCGCTCTGGAAAGATCCACATCGATTCCTACAATTCCGTCACCTTCATGATACTCGTATGGTTCAAATTCTGCATTCGTAGCCATAACAAGTGTTCCCTTGGAGTGATCCACATCTGCCGGAGATTCATACTGATATTTTCCGGTGTCATCTCCAATATAGTTTCCGATGATCTTATCAACTGTACCATCTTCTTTCAGTTCCTCAAGTGCTTTGTTCATCTCATCCAGCAATTCTGTGTTTCCTTTTTTCACACACATTGCATATTCTTCTGTTTCAAAAACGCCGTCGATAATCTTCAGATCCTGATTCTTTTCTACAAATTTTGCTGCCGGCTCAGAATCAATTACGACACAGTCGATCTTTCCGTTTTTCAGCGCCTGTATTGCAGTTGATCCTTTTGGATAACGCTTCATCTGAGAGTCTTTCTCTACCTGCTCGGAGCTTAAGATATCTCCTGTCGTTCCCTGCTGAACACCGATCGTCAGTGTCTTAAGATCCTCCGGTTTCTCAACATTCACTTCTTTTTTCTCTGAAGAACCACAGCCTGCAAGCGAAACCATACATGCCGCTGCCAGAACGATTCCTGTCAACTTTTTCATTTTCATCTTTCATTCCTCCCAAAACAAAATTACACATAGTCTGTATAATCATTCATTTTATACATATATGATACCATGTTTTTTACGAAAATTTGCAAGACTAATTATGCATAAATTATCATTTTT
>ENA-OPYU01000362-OPYU01000362.1-human-gut-metagenome-genome-assembly--contig:-NODE-362-length-18420-cov-3.125567_pt1 | contig 18420 bp, 44 predicted proteins | sample MGYA00242637_ERZ504482 | MGnify/ENA primary metagenome ERZ504482 (study PRJEB26092, sample SAMD00036237) | human gut metagenome | host: Homo sapiens | study: EMG produced TPA metagenomics assembly of... | reverse complement strand
CCTCTTCATCCATGAGATTTCTATCTTTCATGGTTTCTCGCGTTCCCTGGATCCGAAAGTTCTGCGGCTGGTAAGGAAAATTCAGGATTACTGCCCCGGACAGAATCCTGAGTTACTTCTTTCCTTTTCCTCAACCTTTGAATCTCCACTTCCGTCTCCTTGATCAGTGCACAAGCATCTATGTACTGTTCCAGAATTCTCTTGTCCATTGGTCTCACCTCCCACGATTCTGTCAATTCGTTCAAATTCAATTACCCATACCCATGGATTTGCTTCCCAGCCGTAACGGTTAAGATCATTTTTCTTGACAGTGCCATTCCATAGGCTTTTCCATTCAGCCATTGCCATTTCCGTATCTCCAGCATGAACTGCCATGGAAGAAAGTCCCTCGTTACGAATTTCGGTTATTGTTATATCCTGCAGTGGTTCTAATTTTACGTTTTTGACCACAAGAAAAATGCGTGCTGCTTTTCTTGGCATATGAATTGATGGATGCCATCTTTCAAATGGCTCTTCATATTCTTGAAATGATGCTTTATATCCATAACATCCATATTCTCTTCGATCTGGATGATAGATCCGGTCCGTTTCCTTATCACAGCATCCCTCTTCTGTATCCATACCACAATCCCAGCATGGACACCAACACCAGGTTTCTCTCACCCATAATATATCTCCAGGTTGATATGGTGGACTCAAATTCGTATAGCCATCCACAAATCCCTGAACATCTGGCATATAGCCGCCCCAAATACATTGGAACATCAAATTTCCATTTTGTGTTTCTTCCTCAATTCTGTATGTTCTTTTGGAACTTTCTTTGCGATTCTCCTGGTACATGTCTTCCTACCGTCCAATATAGCCCGGATCATTTCTGTGTTCAAAAAGGATTGGTAGTATTCTGCTCATTTGTCAATTCTCCTTATACGGTTCAGGAAATGGTTTCCAGGCAATCACAGTTCCTCCAAGCACTTTCGCTATCATTTTCCACTTTCCATCAATTGTGTATGTTGCTTCTGTAACTCTTGTTCCATCTGGATATTCAACTGTTACAAGAACCTCATCGGATCTCTTTTCAAACATTGCATTGCTCCAATGTTCTGTGCCTTTCCATTTTGCAAATATAGAATTATGTTCTTCTGGCATTTTCTCAGTAACCGGGATCCACCGTTCCACTTCATCTGTATTTCTGGGATAGTCCTGCGGAAGATCATTAATAGCTTTTTCAATGCAATCATAGCAAAAAATTTACGATGTCTCTCGTTGGTTTATCCTCGTAACATCTTAGGCTAGTTTCTCTGTCTTCCTGGATTTCTCTCATAACATGATCCTTCAATAAAAGCTCCATTACTTCTCTGCCTCCTGTAATAATTCTGGATTATCAAAGCTATTTCCGGCAACTGCAAAATTCTCCAAATCAAATAATAGGTTGTTTCTGCCATTTTATAATAAAATCCTTCTACCCATTCGCCGTTATCAATCCGCTTGCCACGGAAAAGAATGTCTCTCACTCGGATACCCCCTCTTCAATTTTTACTGATACTTTAATATCAGATTTGACGTAATCCCTTACTCCTTCTTTTACTGCTTCTCTCAAATCCCATTTGCTTATATTTCTTGTAACTATCCTCTCAATATTATTTTGTGCAAAAGCAGTTTTTACTTGCTTTTTAACCTCTTCTTCTAAAAGTTTCTGAGCCATTTCACGAATGGTATTCTTATTCAACCCAGCTTCATTCATCATTTGTCTAATTTCCTGTCTTAATGCAATTTCTTCCACTCTCATTCAGTCCCACCACCCTTCACAATTTCGATCACCTTACCAGCAAGGCAGATTGTGCAATCAGCTTCTATACATTCCTCCCGAAAACAATCTGGGCTGATATTTGATTCCATCATTCTCTTGATCTCTTCCAGCTGCTCCACAACCTTATCAATGTTATAGGCTGTTGGTTGTTCGACAATTCTGTTTCGTGCAAAGTTATATAGTGCTTTATCCATTTTATCTGATGTATTCCATTCTTCTAATCTTTTAAGCACTAAATCAGCGTCAATCAGTCTCATGTTTCTTATCCTCCTTATATGAGTGTTCTGGAAGTGGTTTCCACGCCACAATACTGTCTTCCGCATAATAATACCCAGTTGAACTGTACCATCCACATCCCAAAGGCTGTCCCAATACCGTCACTGGCATCTGGCAGATTCCGTATTCTGCAATATAAACCTCTTTACTCTGCTTGAAAGTAACCAAATACCGCCCATACTCTGAAGGTTTTTCTTTTGCTGGAATCCAACCGTTTTTCTTTTCATCCTCTTCCAGATCTGCTAAAAGCGTATTTACAATATCAAGTGCACTCCCTGGAAGTCCTTGCTTATACTGAGTCTGCTTTTCCAGATCCAGCTTGTACTGCTTAAGTCTTTCTTTTACCCTGCTCACATCTCTCCCTCCTCAACGTCCGCTCCGTAACATGCAAAACAGCAATTCTGTCATGGACTTTGTTCTTATTCCCTGCCTGCAAGGCAATACAACTTCCAGCTTCCAGTCTCTATCCTCGCTTAATGATGTAGGATCTTTAAATTCTTCCGTTGCTTCTCCCCAGAACGGAATAGGAACCATAACGCCGTAATAAATTGATGAATCTGGGTGTTTTTTCGCGCATGTAATTAGCAAATTTACCACTTCTAAAATCTGGCTGAATTTCTTTGTAACACTCCATCGTAGTTACTATATAGTTCTTTTCTCCAAAGAAATTCAAACCATTACCGCTATAAACATCTTCCTTACAACTTTTGATCTCATAGCAAGTGAATATACCTTTTTCTATTCCGGATACAGAGTATTGATTTGCTGGGCAAAACTCCATATAATCCACTCGTTTTGCCTTTGATGTCCATGGATCAATGCTAACCTCGCTGGCCCAGTGCGACCCAGCTCCGCCAATACGAGTAGATACAAGTAGTTGTCCAAGGAACTTGGTTGTTTCTGCTCTTGTCATTTCCTTTCTTTTCTCACTTTCTTATATTTGCAATAATGCCAAACACAAATGACTTTATATGCGTTTTTCTTATACTCTTCATTCATGCACTGACCGTCTTTTGTGTCGTATATACATTCCTTACAATATCCAGGAGCATCTGGGTGCAGGATTATCTTGGCGCTCATTTCTTTTTCCTCAATAACTGCTGCCGAATCAGATCATACTCCTGAAGCAGGTTCCGGTCTTTGTTTCTGCTGAGGGTTCGGTCTGTAGCTCTTAGATAATATCTGTCGTTTATCCTTCTTCCTTCAGCTGCGGCGCCGTACAAACTCCCGACTGTTCGGTTCAGCCTTTTTGATGCTTCTTTTATGGTTACTGTCTCTTCTGATTCTTTTGTTATGTCTTCTGTGATCTCATATAATGTCATAGCCAATTCCTCCCGAAGATCTTCCGAAACTGTTCCCTGCTGCCGATCTGGTTCTCAAAGGCTTCCTGGCCCTGGCGGTGAAGCTCATCCATTACTGCTTTGTCTCTATGTACGGCATGTTTACCACTCGAATGACACTCCAGACACAAATAAACCTTTAATCCATATTTTTCTGATAGTGTCCGATTCGGACCACCAAATATATGATGTTCTTCAGTATGTCCGTATCTGCCGCACAAGTAGCACCTGCCCTTTCTGCTTCCAAGAATACTTGGTGGGTGGGACATTCTTTTTTTCTTCTTTTCACCTTTCGGAAATTTTAGTCCGCTCATAGTTTTTCCTTCTTACCTTTTCTTTGTTTTCTAACTGAACGGAAGTTCTTCTTCAATTCCGTCTGGAATGTTCATGAAGCCTTCTGTACCTACATCTGGAGATGGCTGCGGAGCATTCTGCTGGCTGCTGCCGGATCCGGAATTTTTGCTTTCGGCAAATTCCTGTTCTTCTACCACAACTTCTGTAGTGTAAACCTTCTGCCCGTCACGGTTTGTGTAGCTTCCAGTCTGAATACGTCCTGCAATTGCAATCTTCGTTCCTTTTCGAAAATATTTTTCTGCAAACTCAGCAGATCTGCCAAAGGCTACACAAGAAATAAAGTCAGCTGTTGCTTCTCCATCTCTTTTGATTTTTCTATCTACTGCCAGTGTGTATCTGGTAATTGCTAAAGAATTTTCTACAGAGGTGTATCTTACCTCTGGATCTCTTGTTAAACGTCCCATTAAAATTACTTTGTTCATCTCTTAGCTCCTTAATCGTCTTTATTATCATGCAAGAGCCAGGCGATTACACCAAAGGCTCCAATCAGCACACCAACACCCATTGCAACAATTACATCTACCATTTATTTCATCCCCATTCCATACATTTTTCAAAAATGCTTCTGGATTATTCTTTTCATATAATTCTCAACCCGTTACTTATCTTTGCAGATCTTACAGGTTTTATCCTCCATCTATTTTCCCTCCATGGTTATCTTCTGTCCGCACCATTTGCAGTAGCCGGCAAAAAATCACTTTCGGTTAAATAGTTGCCGCATTTCGGGCATTCATAATTTTTCATTTGAAACTACAGTGCAAATCTTAATTACCTTTTAGGTTCTTCTTTATCCTCGCATTCCGCTAACTTTTCGCAAACTTTCTCTAAAAATTCGCAATCATCCTTGGCGCATTGTAGTCCATTGCAAGGATCATTGAAGCATTCAGGAAAATAAGCTCGATCATTTTTGTTTCTTTTAGTTAATCTTTCCACCTACTTCACCTCCTGCAATTTTCTCCTGGCGAATGCTTCTTAACAAATCTTCAATACCTTGGATATAGCCATCATAGAAACTGTTAACGTTTTCTATTTCTCTACACCTTTTTCTTCCAGCTTCTGCCTGGATGTTATCCGCAATTTTCTCAATTTCTTTGTATGTCTCTTTTTCCATTGTCTCACCTCGTTCTGAGGAACCTTGTCAACATACTTTTTCTCCACTGCTGCCATGGTTCCACTTCCCATTTACTGCAGCTATAGTCATCTCTGATCCAGATTCCTTTCTTATCGCAGAGAAGATCATCATTGTGTCTGCAGGTCTTACAAGTTCTGTCTTCCATTTTTTCTTTCTCCCTCATTCGTCGAAGATATCGTAATCCTCAACCGTTTCTTTCATACTTGCTATAGGTCTGCCTTTTACATATTTGTCGCAGTTAATTGCACTGCAGCCTCTGGAATGTCCGGTTTTGCAGATATAGTCACAATTTCCAAGATTGGGATTTAATTGTCTGTATATGCAGCTTGAATATTTTCTTCCAGTAGATTTTTGGTTACCTCTTAGCACTTCCGGCTTAATACCTCGCTTTCTGAACCAATACCTAACTATTGATGGCCAGGTTTCATATTTTTCTGCAATCTCTTTCTGGGAACTTCCGTTTTTCACCATCTGTATGATTTCTTTACGGTGCACGTCCAATTCTTGTACTTTGGTCTCGTAATTTTTTCACAGAACCACCTCTGCATCTGAGGGCATATTAAAGATTCTGATCTTTTCTGGATGCTGAGCCGCAACCTGAATAGCACAGAGAACACGAACAGTCTTTGGTTCTGTACTATATTCTCCCAGGACAATTCCCACCTTCTTGTCTTTGGTATGTGCCAATATTTGATAGGAACCGGTTGGCGTACGGACTGTAGTAGTTGCTTTTCCAACCATATCTATCAGCTGATTCCTCTGTGATCTGATTTTCATTTCTACAATTTTCTCCTTTCAGATAAGATTCTTGTGGTATTGACAAGATTCTCCGTATTACGTTCATACTGGCGCACTTCCTTCCGCAGTTCGGCAACCACTGTGAATATTGCCCTCATAAAATTTGCTTTTATCCCTATAGCCGTGATTACTCTGTACTCCGAAGGACTTACCATTGTTTTGATCAGTCTTTCCTTCATCCATTTAGGTGGATTCTGGCCATACATTTTTCTATATTTCTTTTTCAGCATTCTGAAATTCATATTTCACCGCCTCCCTGCTACCAGGAGCTGTCTCCTGGTCTTGTCATAGTCCAGGAGCAGCTGCCTTTTCATGCTTATCTTCCACATACTTATCACAGTTTTCAACACTACAGCCTCTTCTGTGACCAGTTTTCCCTATGTAATCACAGCCGCCTTTTCCCGGGCTTGTTTCTCTGTATTGGCAGGTTGCGCACTTCTTTTGGTTTCCTTGCTTGTCAATTCCATGTCTCGCCATCCAGTGAGTAACCGTTGACTGAACAACGCCTAATTCCTTTGCAATTGCATACTGTGATTTTCCGTCTTTCAGCATCTGGATGATTTCTTCCTGGCAATCATCCAGCTTGCTTTTGTTCTTTGGCAGATCTACCAATTTCTTTTTTACAGCCTTAGTGGTAGGATTTTTCCTTGTCTTTTACCATCTGTTCTACTTCTTGTTTGAACTCAAAATTCCTCTATTGCAGGCACTATCCACCAGGTAACGGTTTCTCTCCAACATTTTTTCCAGAGCCTCTACTATGAATTTCAGTTGCCATCGTTTTTTTAGACTTTCATCATTACACACCAGTACTTTCTTCCCTTGGAGAAACTTTTTCAGAGCATCCTCTAACTTCATTTCCTGCAGCACATCTCACACCGCCTCTCTGTCAAATCCAAGTTCTTTGTAAATGTTGTAATTATCCAGATCTTCAAATTCGATTTCAATATCCATTTCTTTTTTTATCTGCGCATAGGCTGCTGCAGCTCCCACGCGATCCACATAAACCCTGGCCGCTTTGTAATTTTCCATGAGCTTTTTTATTTTCTTCTGTATATCCCCAAGCCATCTTACTCGCATATAAGATAATCAATATATTGATGATGGCGATATAGTCCTCTGCCCTGGTAAGCTTCTCCTGGGCTTCCTTCATCAAAGCGGCAGTAACATTTTCTCTGATTTCTTTTTCCTTCAGTTCCAAATATGTCTTTAAGACAACAGCTTCCTGGCCATTTATGTCAGCAGCCCCCTCTACCGGCAGTGCAACATTCAGTGGTAGTGGCATCTTGCTTTTTGACAGTTCCTTTGCCTGTCGTCTTCTCTCTGCTCTGTTCATCTTTTTCCTTTCTGAATCGCTTTCAGAAACTCAACAAGCTCCGTCTCACTGTTTGGATATTTATTGTATTTAGCATGGTATGTCCATTTTGGAATCTGATTTTTTCTGTCTGGCTCTGGGCCACCTACTAAATGCATGTAGTACGATTCGCCCGGATTATACCAATGTGACTGCTGCGGTTCTGGATCATACTCTTCTACGATCAGTCGTGTGCCATTTTCGAAGTCATACTTGTAATACCTCGCGCCTATATGTTTGTCTTCGTACCAGAGTCCCCACAATTTATAACTTCTCAGCCATGCCTTACGTTCTGTGTCATTTCCCATAATGTCAAGAGGCTCTTGTTCATGTTCTTCTTCCCGGCAATCGTACACCAAGCTCTGATTTTCTTCAGTATCCTGCTGCCTTTCGTCCGTGATTTCAGCTGCCTGTTGGCAGCATTCTGGCTTGTCCGAGTCGGACATTTCCATTGTTTCTTCTGTAAGATCAAATTCTGAAGAATCTGGATCATACAAATTAACAAGCTCTAACACCAGACGGATATAGCTCATCTTGCTTTCCTTCTTTTGGGTATTGGATTGGATCGTTATTCCCCTTGAATACCCTTCGAATGTATAGCTGAATCCATCACACGCCTGGCTATGATATCCATAAGGAGCATATTTTTTCTGTAGCTCTTGAGCTCGCTCCCCGTTTTTTTTATATTTTCGACAAATCTGCATGATTCCCTTAAGCAGTTCCGGATACCTGGTGCAAAGCTCTTTCACAGCTTCTTCTGGTTTCCATTCACTCCAGGAATTATTTATCTCTTCAAGAGTCTCCATTGCTTCATTTGGCTGTGTTTCAGGCGGATCTGGTTCTTCTTTCTTAACTCGCTCCTGGTACTCAAATTCCATGCGTTTCTTCGACACATAGCAGACCTTTCCACCTTTTTCATCATAGAATACAAAATCTTTTTCTTTGCCTCTCTGCACTGCGGCAAATTCAGCTCCCATTGCCCGGAAGCGTCTGGCGGCGCCCACATACATCTTGGCATATACATCTTCCAGGAAGATTTTTATTATCCTTGCAATATCCGGAGTAAATACCTCATCTTCCCTGTAATACGGGCACTCTTTCTGTGGATCTACCAGCGGAGCCATCTTTACTGATTTCTGATTTTTTTCCGTATTTTTCTATCAAGGTTTCTGCCAACTGCTTCCAGGTGATCAACTTTTCCTCATCACTGTCCGGATTAAAAAGAATTCCATCCATTTTTCCCTTGATAATTCAGATGTCCATTTCTGATCCGAACACCATCATACAGGGTGCTAAGCATGTAAATTGACATATTCTTATCTCGCTTCTGGATCCGTTCTGTCGTGGACCGCTTCAAACTCTCAAAAAAGTCTGTCAATCTGAACGTCCACATCAATTACCGTGTCATCTTCCGGCGGACGATATTTCCCGATTGCTTCTGCCAGCGTAAGCTGTCCTGGAATCTGGCGGTTTAGCTCCTGTTTTTCTTTCAACGTCTTTACTTCCGGAAGTGTAATTGCTCCATTCTTCTGATACAGTTCCAGAGCCTCTTTCTGGTGATTCTCATCCAGATCGGTCAGCTCCCTGGCCACGGATATATTTATCTTCGCATTCTTAAACTCCTGCATAAGCTCAGGGCTCAGCTTTTTCTGAATTGCATGATATCTTTCCAGCTGAGTCCCGGATGTTCCAAGTGTTGCCTGTACCATTTTCCTTGTGGTTCCCTGCAGATCGACCAAATCCCGGAGCTCTTTAATCACTTCCTCCGTGATAAGGGCTTCCTTCATTTTCTCCCAGTCGGTTTTCTCCCGGAACCGGTTTGCCTGGATGATTCCCAGCTTATTAAGCAGCTGTTCCACTTTTTCATCTTTATCTTCTGGAAGCTTCTCCGTGTTCAGCGTCACTTTGGTATATTTACAATTAATCTTCCGGAACTCTTCATGCCCCTCTTCTACAAGCATTCTGCAGCACATTGTACGGCAGTGTCCGGATATGATCCTGTCTTTACCATTCACATCCTCAATCAGAACATCCTGCATTACACCAAACAAAAGAATTGAGTTTTTCAGTCCCTGTAGTCGCTCTGGATCTGTAGAATAGAAATTCTCCTTGGATGGTTTCTAGTTCCAAAAACATCACGATACACTGTATCACTGATATTCTCAGTCTCCACGGGCTTTCGGTTGTTCACCATATCTGCCAGATTAAATGCCATCAGGCTTCCCTCCCTTCCGTCCATTTATCCATCATGATTCCTGCTGCCACCAGATACTCTTTACCAGGCGTTTGTAATCTTTTGCAGCCAAAGAGCGCGGAGAATACAACGGTATAGGTTTTCTTGCATAAGTGCACTCAGATACTTTTCTGGAATATCTGATTCTTGTGCTGAGCATAGGATATCCTGCTGCCTGTATCAGATCTGCTCCCTGTTCCTGTGCCAGATTGTTTTTTGTCATACTTTGTGATAAAGATCCAGTAATTCTTCAGATCTTTGTTCAATTCCTCTTTTGTGTATCCGATCTGATTCACCAGCTCCGGCAGACCTTCTGTAGTATTGTCATCAATTTCCACTGGAATCAGAACATCATCACAAGCCGTCAGCGCATTAATCGTGGATATATTGATATCCGGTGCGTTGTCAATTATGCAAAAGTCGTACTGCTCAGCCACACAGGCCAGTGCATTTTTTATCCTGAACTGCTGCGGCCGCGTCTGATCAAACATCACTTCCTGGTTTGCCATCAGCAAACGCATATTCGCTGGCAATACATCCAGATTGTAATATGCCGTGTGTCTAACCAACTTTCCCATCCAGTCTTCCGGATGTCTGGCAGTCATGATCCGGTCAATACCTTCTCCATCCTGTGTGCGGCAATTCAATCCTCTGGAAGCGTCCCCCTGTTTATCGTTGTCCACCAGGAGGACTCGGTTTCCCTGCTCCGCCAAAATATAGGCAAAGCTATTGGATGTTATTGTTTTGGCTACACCGCCTTTTAAATTAATTACTGCTATCGTCCTCATACTTTCCTCTTTTCATCTTTTTATGGTTTTACGGCTCCGTCTATTTCTTTGCTTTCGGTCGGCTTTTTCCATCCACTCCGGTTTTCCACCTTCCGGCTCATCATCAAAAATAGATCTCGCCGTCATCCCCTCTGTAGTAGTGGAACTTCATCCCAGCTCTTGTTATTGTTCCTATGTATGTCATTGTCCTTGGATCCTGTTCCGGACGCAGACTCCATCCTTTCCCCCAAAGTTCAGCTATCTCCATGCTTTATCATCTCCTCCTGGAGCCACTGTGAATATGAATGTGTACCGGCAGATGAAGAAACTTCCAGCTTAAGCCTGTCAATAGGTCCGTAAACCTTTCTCCATTCATCCGCATTCTTTATCTCGTTCCCCTTTGTATCCTTAAAGCCACCTGCTGCCAGATCTGATATTCTCAGAACTCTGGATGCCACGAAGGTATCTTTCGTGTGTATACAGATCTCGCAGGAAGAATGAAATCTTGCCAGTGCCTCCGCAAGCGCCTGCAGGTTGCATTGATGATATGTACTTACCACACATCCAAATCCTTCCCTGGTCACAATCTGTCCATGATGCATGATTTCAATCACGTATCCATATTTTCTCTGTATACATGCCTGGCACTGTTTGTCCGTCTCCAGGTAAATATTCACCTTCATGGTTCTAACCCTCTTCTCTTTAAATTCGTCTGTTTAACCGGATCATTGTGTAATGCCGGTAATTATATCCAGAAACCGGATTCTTTCCCTCATACAGATCCGCTATGTAATAACCTTTCTTCGGCTTTACTTTCTTCGGCCAGCGCTTCAATTCTTTCGGCACTGGTTCCGGAAGCGGCATATTTCTCGAATGGCTATAGCTGCTTTCACTAACTCTTGGTTTTGCCAGGGTACCATCTTTCTTCTTTTCCCTGGTTCTCTCATCCTTAGTGATGTAATCTGCCAATTTTTGGAAAATCTTCTTCCGGACAGTTACTCTTTCTGATCTGGGTTACATACACCCCACCGTATGGCCAGGCTCTTTCTATGAGGCTGGCAGTGTCTCCGATATCGTTTATGACAAAATGGATGTGCCAGGGCCCCCTTGGTTCCTCTTTCAATGTTTCGGATCCAGAAAAGCTCTCTTCCTCTTTTCCTATAAATCTTTCTTAGCTTGTCCATTACTGCCAAAAACTGTTTCTTTGCCGTGTCCATATCTGGAGGGCGGTTCTCGGGCTTGTATGTGTAGGTGGCCCACAGATCACCTGGGGAAAAATATTCCATTAAGCGGATCTTTGCCTTTTTCGACTTATTCCAGCGATTTACTCTCTGGATGTCTTCCGGAGTGGTCTTCCTCTTCGGCAATCTCTTCTGCCCCTTAGCTCCATATTTACCATCATGATTCTCTTCCACATACAGGATATCCTTCTTCTGCAGATACCAGGTTTTACGCTTTGTTTTCATACCAAAAGGCTCCTAAGTTTAATATCTTAATCGAGTACCAAACAGGGGAATTTCACCCTGGTTTTTCCTCGATTTCTTGACTTTTTTCGCGGCCCAGTGATACTATGTAATTGGTTGATTACATATGGACCTGAGTCGGTGCACCCCATGCATCGGCTCTTTTTCTTTGGTTTACATAATTTCTGTCTTGGTTCGGTTTTCACGCTACCCCACAACCTTTTCTTCTCATTGCTTCCACTTCCAGCTTGATCTGCTTTGCTCTCCACTGATCAAACTTCTCTGTATCAAAGAAAATCTTGCTATTCTTCTTTGCTGGATCCAGTTTTCCTGCAAAATCATTGTCCTTGCGGCGGTACACGCTCAACAGGTATTCCTCTGACAGCCCGGTAAAGGCTGCCAGATCCGCCAGTGACATAAATGGTTTTGGATATGTCACCTTCCTCACTCCCTTCTTTTATCCCTTTACTCAAATTATCTTCTTCCCATTGCAAGCACAATCAACCCGATTGAATTCAAGAGTGTTGCTGCTGCAATTGCCATTAATGCCATGTTTTCCATATTCTCACCTCACTCTACTACTGCCGATATTTCTTATATTGACTTTTTGTCCAAACTCTCCTATTCTGTTTTTAATAAATACATGCTCGCCCAGGCACAGAAACACGGAGGTACTAATATGCCAGAAATAACATTAGATAATCGAAGTTTTTCCCTTCTTGAATATATCTACAACAATCCGTACATCTCTTATGCTTCACTTAAAACTGCGTTTCCTTCTTATAATGACATTGAAGATCTTGTTCTATCGTTCGATGAACAGCATCTAATCTCACTTAGAGAAGCAAGTTCATTAGAAACAGACACTGATCAATACGAAACTTATAACCTCGTAGATTCTTCTCACTTAGTGACCATAACTTTCGGAAATGCAATTATTGAACAAGCTAAGCGCCGGACTGATGAGTTTAACACAAAGCTTAAACCACTGTACGATATTGCAGATAAAACAACTTCTTTGGCAGAATCTGCATCTATCCGGGCAGATCTCGCAAAAGAACAAGCCGATAGTGCAAGAAAAACATCTATTTCTGCTAAATTCAAAGCTAATTTATCCTTTATCCTTTCAGTCATTACCGCAATTTGCAGTCTTCTGGCTAATGCAGACAAGATAGTACATAACGTCCAAAAGATACTATCTTATCTAGGTTTGCAATAAATAGAATGAAAAGATTTAACAGGTTAAAATACAAGGCTATTGTGTAGTTCCGATCGATAACTTTGTTGTCATGCTCTATCCGTTCTTCTTCTGTCATATCTCTATATCGTTTTCTTTTTTTCGTATTCTCATCTCCTCTGCAAACAAATTCACCAGGGAACTGATCAATTTATTTCCGGTTCATCAAGTTGATTCACACGCCCTTCTGCAACCAGCACACCATCTTTTGTCCAATACTGTATTACTGTTTGCAGAGGGGTTCCTTTTCCATTTTTCTCCTTTACGGTTTTGACTTTTATCATAGGAACTTCTTTAGCGTATACTATTCCACTATGATGCAACTTCTCTCACCTCGCTCATTTCTGGCGCTCACCAGCTCCGCCAGGGCACTCATCATTTCCGGAACTTTTTCATCTCTAATGGATTTGTCTGAAATTTGAAGTTTCTTCTGGATCCATTTGCAAGTCTGGATTATTGTTTCATCCAACTCTTCATTTCTTTTATCTACATCCATCTTTTCATCTCCTTTTCTGCCCTTGAAGTAATCTCTGAAACGCTCCAGGATATGCACATCAAATTCTTTATAACCTGATACAGCTTTCATTTAATTTTTCCTTGATTTTGGGTATGATAACATTCTCTATGACCTCTGGCGTCCGTTCTTCCTCTGGAAGTTCTGACGCTATTGTTTTTAAAGCAACAGCAGCCACATAATCTGCTAATTCCTTTTTCTTTCCCCTTTTCTCATTAAAAGTTCGTGTCATAAAATACTTCTTTGGTACCGAAATATTTCTTACTACTGATCTTTCCATGTACATATCCTTTAAATCTTTTGAAGATTTTCTATTTGTTTATCCCGGCTTTGATCAGAAACCCAAATATTTTCTGTTGTACTCTTCCACATTTGTCTTGTTCTAGTTTCAGTTTTCTAATTTCTTTCTCATTTTTTTCTTGCATAAACTGCAAGTAAAATCACGGAGATTGAATTCAAGAACGTTGCTCCTGCGACTACCAGTAATGCTACATTCACCATTTTTCTCACCTCGCTTCCCTGTTACTTTACCAATCACATTGACTTTTTATTCTTTTCGGTGATTATCCAAATACTATGTTAATCACTAACGATGCCACGCTCACTACAGCTGCTGCCAACGAAATAATTATTGATTGGTAGCAATTGTTTCTTATTTTGTCCATTTCATAGTCTTCCTTTTGATTTTTCCACCAATGTAATCACGCCGATTTCCATTTTCATCGAAATGCACTCTTTCCATCCTCTCACCTCGCTTTCTGTTACTTCTCCAATTACATTGACATTTTTATTTCTTTTCTCCTATTCTTTAGGTACAGGGCACTGGCATGCCCGAGTATTATGAAAGGAGTTCTTTATATGACAATTCACGAAGTCATTGATCTGTTCAGTCACGAAATGATCAACGAAATCTATCACTCCTCTGCTGACGAACTTTCCAAGGATGAACTTGTCAATGCAGTACATGAAGTTGCTTCTACTGTCCTGAAAACTTATGAAGCGCATACCAAGAGATAAGCAGCATGGCAGTTATTCTTATTGCAGTAAGGGTAACTGCCATTTTGGTTATTGCTTCTTTTTCTTCTCTGACAAGCTTTTGCGTCTGCTTCCAGATTCTGTCATCGTGATATCTTACAAATCCTTCAAGTGCAAATCTCCTGTCTCGGTCACTTTCCATCTGTTCACCTTGCTTTCTGTTATCCTACTTTCTGGGTTTCCATGCTTTCTTTCATGATGTTCATTCCTTCGGCTACTCCCAGGAGTCTTTCTTTTTTAGAATCTGGAAGATTAGGAACAATTTCTGAAAGGCGTTTCAAAATTTTTTTCTCTTTTTCTGACATAATGTTCACCTCCTAGTCAAACTAAATGTGGTTTTGTTTTAACCTAGTTCAAATATAATGCTTCTCAGTTGTTTTGTCAAGACATCTTTTTGCAACTCAGTTAATTTTTTAGATTGACTTTGATTATCTTGTGATGTAATATAGGAATCAAGAAAAGAGGTGACTTTTTTAATGGAACGAAATAACTGGCAGAATCCGTGAAGTGTTTGAACATTCAGGTCAAAAATCAATCTGAGTTAGCAAGATGCTTGAAGGTCACTCCATCGTATATATGGAAACTGCTTAATAAAGACGATGTAACTCCAAGCGAACGTTTATTGATGATATTTGTTGCAAAAATTTCAAATCAGAAAAGAATGGTTGGAACATGGGGACGGAAATCCAGAACGTCCTTTGGATCGTCAAGATGAGATTGCTAAACTTACGGCAGATCTGTTCAAGGGTGAAAAGAATTCCTTCAAGGAACGTCTTATCTTCGCTCTGGCTAACTTGGATGAATCTGAGTGGGAGCTACTGGAGAAAATTGCAGAAAAGATTGCAAAAGAAAAGGACTAAGGATTTCCTCAGTCCATCAACCTTTTGATGAGTTTGTAGATAAATGATAAAAGTTCATCATCTTCTATTTTTCCTATAAGCTCACGTATCCTTTCCCTTTTTTCTTCTGTGTTCATATGTATAGCCCCTCCGTTCTCGTTTGCCCGAACGTTTGTTTGTTTTTAATATACACCATTTATATTTGAAGTGCAATATATTTCACAAACATTTGTTCGTTCAACATTATCTTTTATACTTATTATACGATAAACAGAGGGATTAATTTTGCTTGAAAGCACAATCGTCCAGTGTAATGGACACTTATTTGTACGGTGAATCAAACAGATCTACCATCCCGACTTTCAGAGCCTTGGCAATCCTTTCTAAGTTGTCCAGAGTTGGTGAATACTTCTCGATCATAATATTATTGATCGTAGACTTCGGAATCCCGGTCATGTTCGACAGCTGCCGTACAGATACACTTTTTTTCATACATGATTTGTGTAAGTAATATTTTCATACTGTTATTATTTACGCAAAACCATGATTTATACATTTTCATTTTAAGGAGGAAACGCTATGAAAAAGAAATGTATTGTTTTGTTTCTCTCTGGAATTATGTGTCTTTCTTCTGGTTCTCACATTGTTTTGGCAAGTGATGTAACACCGACACCGGAATTATCTGAGGAAGATTCCAGCCAAATTTCAATTGATGGTTTTCGTGGATATGCATGGGGTACCTCGCTCGCAGATATAGTAAATGCAGAGCTTACAAGTTCTATGGTTAGCGGAGTAGATTATACCCTTTCAGATAACGTGCTGTTTATTTTGGATGGCGAAGTTTCGAACTACAAAACTAATGTCGGATAATTTTTTCGATAGCGCATTAAAACTTGAAAAGGCAGCCTATCTTTTAGACGAAGAACATATTGATTACTACAACTATTACCAAGATTATTGCAATCTTGAGGAATTGTATGAAACGAAATATGGCACTCCGGCAAAACAGGAAGCTATCTGGACTAATGACCTGTATAAAGAAAATAAAGAAGACTGGGGAACAGCTCTTGCGGCAGGACATGTGACATTTTATACAGAGTGGGAAGATTCCGATGGAAACTCAATTTTGATGGAGAACTTTGGAGATAATGCTCAGATATATACGAGAATTACATATAAGTCTTCTACTTACGTGCAAGGAAAAAAATACGAACGGGATCTAAAATATACCAAGCAATGAAAGAAGGTTCACTTTGAACGAGGATAAATTATTTCTAACTTACAATCAGCAAATGAAAAAGCTTCGTAACGATAAGCATATTGAATGCAAGGGATCTTCTCACAAAAAGATTCTGATTCGGGCTGGCTACTTTAATATTGTAAATGGATACAAAACCCCTTTTGTCAGTGGGCGAGATTCCAATGGGAATCATTCCTACATATCTGGGACTTCCATTAATCAGCTACAAGCTGTAAAAAAAGTTTGATGATCAATTACGTTCTTTTGCTACTGCGTTATATTACACAAGTAGAAGAAGAAACACGAACACTTTCTGGTTACAAATTTGATGAATGTAATAACAATGGAGAAATCCCATGGTATGATACCAACGCCTATGCTCCCCGAAAATCCTTACAGGAAAAAATGACTGTTATTTCCAAAGCATACAATGAATTAAGCAAAAGCCAGCTTGATTATGTAAAGTTTTATATGGAAAACCATAAACAAATTCCTCCTACATGGATTATGATTAAAGTTGTTAATTTTTCCACTTTTATAGACATATTACGATGTAGCAAAATTGAGGTATCCCATTCTCTTTGTGAGCTCTATGGTTTAAAAGATGCCAATGGACATGCCAATGTAAAATTGTTAATTGGTTCACTTCACTGGATGCGCAAAATTCGAAATTCTTGTGCCCATAATGAGCGCGTTTATTGCCTAACAAGAAGGCCAGAACGTCATGGTCATACAGGGCGAATATTAGAGAACTATTTTTCCGAATGTTAAGTAATGGCTATTCCCGAGATCTGGATCAGAAAATATTTGATCTCATCATATATTTTAAATATTATCTTCCTTCAAAAGAATATAAGCAATTTATTGCGGAATTAAAAAATTATGCTGGAAGACTTACAGGCCAAGATTCATCCGCATGCATTCGAGTATATTCGTGGACAAATGGGAATAAAGGATATAAATGATCTTAATGTTCTCATCCGCCTTCCTAAAGATGAGATTGATTACAATAAATTCGATAAAACCGAATAAAACCAAATAAAATAATCTAATATAAACAGCAAAAAACGTTTTAAAACATGTAAAAAATTACCTTTTAAAGTTTGCAATATTTTATTGCTGTAGTAATATACTTGTACGGAGAGAACCATATTGATTATGGTTGAAAAGGCACTCATGCAAGTATATTGCGTGGGTGTCTTTTTACTTTGTAAAAAAACTAAATACCGCTCCGGTGTTACCAGCACCAGAGCGGCGAGGATCTCCGAAGAGATACCATTCATTTGACACTGATATTGTATCATCTTCGGAGGCAGCGCACAAGTGAAAACATTTGTGTGGCTGTATTTTTTGTACCCATTTTTGCCGGTTGTTCCGGCGCAAATTACAAAATATGAACCATTTCGGTGATTTCACCGTAATGGTTATAAAAAGGAGGGATACCATGGCCTCAGCCAAATACAAGCGTGGGTCAGATGGATGTTTCCAGGCACGCATTTGGGATGGCACCTACACCGAAGATGGTAAGAAAAAGAGAATTACTCTCAGGTCTAAGAAATCAAGCAGAGACCTGGAAAATATGGTAAAAGAAATGGAACAGAAAGTCCAGGAACGCAAATACGTTCGACAGACAGATATTTGTATCCAGGACTATGCCACAAAATGGCTTTCTGTATACAAAGACAGAAAGAGAAATACATGCCATGTACAAAATATTATTGATAAGCATCTGGACGTACTGGATAAGGTTAAGCTTAACGATATTACAAAACTTCACGTCCTACTTGTGATCAATAATGCAGTTGGAAAGAATCGGACTCAGGAGCAAATATTGCTCACTATGAAGCAGATCGTGAATGCAGCAGTATCGGATAAGCTATTACCAGCTTCTGCTCCGGAAGAACTTTTTTAAGGACATCTCAGTAAAAAAATCTAAATCCGAAAAAAGGAGCCTTGTCCGACTCGGAGAAAAAAAGGCTGTGTTTTGCTGCTAAATCTGGCAGATATGGATAAGCATTTCTCTATCTGATTTAT
>ENA-OPYU01000361-OPYU01000361.1-human-gut-metagenome-genome-assembly--contig:-NODE-361-length-18424-cov-3.995027_pt1 | contig 18424 bp, 21 predicted proteins | sample MGYA00242637_ERZ504482 | MGnify/ENA primary metagenome ERZ504482 (study PRJEB26092, sample SAMD00036237) | human gut metagenome | host: Homo sapiens | study: EMG produced TPA metagenomics assembly of... | reverse complement strand
ATACGTCAGAAAACATGGGGTTTGCAATGTTACTTTATTAAGAAAATGTATGAATTTTTTTATCCGTCCAATGCGTGTTTGAAAAAAGTCTCTAAATGCCGTTTTTATTGTTCTTTACGCGCTTTGAAAATATCAAAATAATCAAAATCCGCATACCGTCTCACCCCTGTCATATCGTGACAGTACATTCCGAAGTGAGCACCGGTGAATCCATCGCTCTGCTCGTCGGTGAGAATGTTGGTGGGGACTTCAGCCAGTTCCTGATAGTCTTTTCCATCCAGGGAGTAGAAGAATTTTGCGTAAAGTCCTTCCTGGGTGGTGGTCACGCGCAGGTATACGGGGCCTTCCTCCGGGATGGAGATTGCCGGAATCACATCTTCTACATCAAAGTGATCGCTCTTTATCAGGCGCAGCTTTGCAGGCTTTTTCAAATCAAGTGTCTGGGAGCCAAACTCTTCCTCTCTGGTCTTTACCAAAAGGTAGAAATTGCCAGTATCATACATATAGGCAAGTCCTGCCATCTGCTCTCTGCAGGTCGGGGCAAACTCTACACAGGTTTCCACCTGAACATAGCGGTCCTGCTGCCGCCGCGCCACCAGACTTACGTTATAGCAGGAATTCAGGGATTCCTGACCGTAGAGGCGGAGATAGCCAGGACGTTCTGTCAGGCTAGTGTAGCTGTCATAGGGCTGGCGCAGGGAAGTATAACGCACATCTAAAAGCGCAGAGGTCTTCTTCACTGGCATACTTAACTTTTTTATCACATTCTTCGTCCACAGCATTCTTCCCATTCAGATACTCTTTTGTTTTCGAAAGAATTTCAGCAATGTCCGCATTCTTTGTAGTTTCATTATTTCCAGCACTGTCTGCAATTTCTAAATCAAAGTCTTCTTTTCCATAATCCTTCCCCTCTTCCTCTGGGAAAAGACACTCCTGAATTCCTGTCGGCTCCTCCGTCTCCCACTGTCCAAATCTTCCACCGCAGGCCAGTCTTAACCAGCCCTCTTTGTTCCATACCATTTTCTGAATTGCAGTCTCACGACCAAGCACGCACTGTCTGCTGCCCTTCGGCGGTCTTGCACAAAGATGTACCATGTACCACTCCCCGTTTTGAGTGCATACAAGATCTGCATGTCCGCATTTTTGCAGTTTCTCTGGATTATCCATATCAGAGGTAAGTACCGGATTGCCTGGATCTTCCTCGTATGGTCCCCAGATGGAACGGGATCTCGCCATAGTTACCATATGCTCATATCCGGTTCCGCCTTCTGCCATCAGCAGATAATAATATTCTCCAATATGGTAAATATGTGGACCTTCTGTATAGCCGCGTCCGGTTCCCGGGAAAACATTTTTCGCCTCTCCCACCAGACATTCCTTCTCAGGGTCATACTCCTGAACCAGAATTCCCTTGAAATTGTTGATCATATTCACAATATACATTTTGCATCTGTATCATGAAATACAGATGGGTCAAAACCTGAGCTGTTCAGATAAACCGTCTCAGACCAGCCGCCACGGATGTCCTTTGATTTTACAAGATAATTATGGGTATTAAAAAGTCCTCCGGTACGGGTTTTTCCACGTCCGTATAAATCAGCCAGAAGTATTCCCCGTCCCAGGAAATATCCGGCGCCCATACGCCACAGGAATCACCCTCACCAACCATATTAAGCTGGCTCATTCTGTTCAGCGGTGATGGCAGCTGTTCATAATGCTTCAGATCTTTAGAATGATAGATTTTCACACCAGGCCACCATTCAAAACTTGAATTTGCAATATAATAATCTTCTCCAACACGTATAATACTTGGATCCGGCAAATCCCGGAAGAATCGGTTCTGAATCATGTTTTGCTCCTTTATCTGTTTCATTTTACAAATAAACTTAAACACATTCTAAGTATAAGCTTTCTGAAATTTTTTTGTACACACTTTATTTCAGAAAGATGATTTTTTACCGGTCAAACAAAAAAAGGACTGCAAAATTCCACGTATTCTGCAATCCTTTTCCTGTATTCACTTACCTCACAGCAGAAAATCTTATTATAACGATTGCTTTTCTGCCTGTTTTTCCAGCAGCTCTGGCAGACACATTGGTTTCTTTCCTTCCAGCTCATCTGCCATATTCAATGCTAGTATATTCCAGTTAATAAAGCCACCATTCATAACTGGTTCTCCATTAAATGGATTGTAATACTCATGAAGACATCCTGTTTTCGCCAGGTCCTCTCCCAGAAGGCGCATGGTGCGCTTATACATAATTTCCGCCTCCATGCGGTATCCGTAGTTCAAAAGTCCGCGGAATACCACATAGTTTGCAACCAGCCAGATCGGGCCAAGCCAGTTGGACGGGTTATTGGTAACAGACAGGTCAAACATTTTTTCATCCTTTGAAAGCGTGGTCAGACCAAAGTCAGAACCAAAGGTATCGGGATCAAAAATATGTTTCACCATGTCTGCCGCCTGCTCCTTCGTGACAATTCCTGCATACATGGGAATAAATCCGGACCATACACGAATCTTGATGGGCAGTGTTTTCCAGAAAACTCCAAGCCCCTGGTGGAACCAGTCGTATTTCCTTGTCTTAATATCCACATCAACTGAATAGAAGAAATGATCACGTTTGTCCCAGCATTCCTGCTGAATAGCACCGATCAGTGCCTCGCGCTTATCCAGAAGCCTCTTTGCCGCTTCCTCCTTGCCAAACTGTCTGTATAATCTGGCACCAGCTTCCAGTTCTACACACATAAAGCTGTTCAGATAAATATTGGCAGTGGAAAATGGCGGACGGCCAAAAGTAGCCGGATCATTGTCCATGCCGATCATAATATCATCCTGCCATACATACAGTCCGCTGTTTTCATGAAAATAATAGTGATCATAACATTCAAAATACTTCGCCACGCCTGAAAGAAATTCTTCCGTCCAGGCATAATCACCAGTATAATCACTGATCAGGCACATCTGACTGCAAAGAAAGGGCTTATGCATATTCATAATCTTGCCTTCCTTATGCCTCATATTCAGATAAGGCTCCGGCCAGTCTGCCACCTCGATCATCATGGGAATATATCCATCTTCCAACTGATGGTCGAAGAAATTGCGGATATTTCCCTGTGCATGCTCTATAATTCTTGGCTTCACAGACGGATCCTGGTAGGAATCCGCCAGATTCAGAAAGCCATATACGGACCAGTAGGTATCCCAGTCCCATACATTTCCATCGTAAACAGAGCCCGGATCAATAAACGGGTAACGGATAAAGCTTCGCGGATTCTTAAGCACATCCTCCGTATGAGACATTACAAATTCTTTTAATTCCTGTCTATACTGCTCTGTCCTTTTATCTTCCATAAAATCAACCCTTTACAGCTCCGGCTGTCATACCTTCCATCAGTTTCTTATTCAGTGCCATGTACAGAATCAGAAGTGGGAATACACTCATGGATACAGAAGCGAAAATTGCACCCCAGTTCTTGGATCCAAACTCATCAGAGAAGTACAGAAGTCCTGTCTGAACAGTCTTCAGCGCAGAATCACTAATGAATGTCATGGAAAACAGAAGGTCGTTCCATTTAAAGAAGAACTGAAGAACCAGTACGGTTACAATAGAGTTCTTCATAAGTGGTGTTACAATATGCCACATCAGTCTGTAAATACCACAGCCATCAATAACGGCTGCCTCCATAATATCATCTGGGAAGGAACGAAGATATCCCTGAACCAGATAAATGGACAGCGACAGACCAAATGCTATGTACGTAATGATCAGACATGTTCTGGTATTTAACAGGTTTGATCTGCTGTAAATCTGGAACAGCGGGATCAAAGCAATTGCTACCGGAATCATGATACCGAAACGGAAATACTGTGCAACTGCATTTCTGAATTTCCATTTCATCTTTGTTACAGCAAATCCTACAGTTACTGAGAAAAATACAATAAATACAAGTGCTACTAATGTAGTGATCAAACTGTTCTTAAAGAAGGTGGACATATGTCCCCTTGTCCATGCATCAGAATAGTTCTGGAAATAAAATCCATCATTTAACGCATAAGCTGGCTTCTCACTCCACTCAGCCTGTTTCTTAAAGGATGCAGTAAGCATCCAGAATAACGGATAGATCTCAATTACGCAAAGAAGGAAAATTACAATTCCTCGAAAAGCTGCTTTTACTTTTTTCATAATATTTCCTCCTTTCAGTCTTTCACATCAAATCTGTTGATAACAAGAGATCCAACTACACAGATCAGGAAGATCACGATTGCGATAACACTGGCGTAACCAACCTTATTATAAGTAAATGCAACGTCATACATATACATGGACAGTGATTTTGTTGCACTTCCAGGTCCGCCCTTTGTAAGAGCCATAGCAGACTCGAACATTTTTACAGTTCCGGAGAAGCTGAATACAAGGCTGGTAATTACCATCGGACGAAGAAGCGGAAGAAGAATGTTTTTAAATAACTGCCATCCACCGCAGCCGTCGATTCTGGCTGCTTCCAGGATATCATCAGAGATATCAAGGAGTGCTCCATAGAAAATTACAGAATAGAATCCCATGGCTACCCAGATATCCATTACGCACAATGCCCAGAGAGCTGTGCTGGACTGGCCGATCCATGGCTGAACAAGGTTCGTAAAACCAAGAGAGTCAAGCAATGAGTTTAACAGACCATAATTTGGCTGAATCTCATAGATCTTTGCAAACAGCTGACCTACTGCAACAGTAGGAAGTACTACCGGGAAGAAAACCAGAGTTCTTACGATGGTTTTGCATCTTCTCAGCCAGAATTTAAACATCAGGGAAAGTAAAAGTCCCATTCCAACCTGGCCAACGGTTACTACCAATACATATTTACAGTTTACTGTCAATGCATTTAAGAAGTTCTTGTCTCTGAAAAGTCTTGCATAATTGTCAAATCCGGCAAATTCCCACTGAAGTCCCGGGCTGCCGCTGAAGAATGAATAATACAACGACCAGATAACCGGTACCATTACAATAATGGTGTAAATAATCAGTGCCGGAACTACGAAAAGGGATATCGCTTTCTTATTACCTAATACCTTGTTCATAAAATTCCTTCCTTTCTGTGTCAAAAACCATTAAAATTTCGAATTTTTTCAACAAAAACGGGAGTGTCTGCTGGCAAACACTCCCATTTGAAGTTCAAAGCTTATATTGCCAAAGCTGTTACTTACTGCATGTCATATACATCCTGGATGGACTGCATATATTCTTCGCCAGTCATTTCGCCGTTTAACAGAGGCTGTACATTTTCCTGAGCTGTCTTGGAGATTTCGCTAGGCATTTTTGCTTCCCACCATGCAAATCCTTCTGTGGATTTGTCAATCTCGTCAAGAACAAGCTTGGTGTAGTTATCCATATCATCTGCTGCAACATCATATGTGTAACCTTTAACAGTTCCCTGATCTTCCATAGCTACGTTTCCGATGTTCTCCATGAAGTATTTCAGGAACCAGCCAGTAGCCTCATCATATTTGTCATTGTCAAGTGCAAGAATGTTACCACAGTTCATAGAGTAAGAAGTAGCGGAGCTGATGGACTCATCTGCAACCGGAATGTTGAAGAATCCGATTCCGTCCTCGCCTGCCGGGTTCTGTGCATCATCTGTCAGGTTCTGTGTAAACCAGGAACCATTGTAGAAGATGGCTGCTTTTCCACTCATCAGCATGGAACCAGCTGTGTTCATATCAACTGTTGTGATACCTTCTCCGAAGTATCCTTTCTCTGCCCACTCTGCAATCTTATCAGCTGCTGCAACAAGTTTCTCATCTGTATAAGGAACTTCGCCGTCAGCTGCTTTTGTCATAATGTCGTTTCCTGCGGTTCTTACTGCGTATGCATTGATCAGACGGGTTGCACCCCATTTGTCAGATCCGCCGGTTGTAAGAGGCTGGATACCTGCATCGGAAAGTTTCTGAAGAACCTCTTCAAACTCATCCCATGTAGTAGGAACTTCGCATCCTGCCTGCTCGAACAGGGCTTTGTTGTACCAGAAGCCTTCTACATTCAGTCCAAGAGGAAGATCATAAAGATCATCTGTTCCGGATAATCCTTTCAGAAGCTCAACAGCACCGCTGTTTAAATAATCTGCTGTTCCGATCTCGTCAACAGCTTCTGTAATATTTTTAACCTTTCCGGAATCGATGAGAACGCTGAGCGGAGCACCTGCTTCGTAAGCGAACAGATCCGGAAGATCATTGGATGCTGCAAGTGTAGCAATTTTCTGCTGAAGGTTGTCAGAAGCAACCATCTCATATTCCCATGTAAAATTCGGGTTTACATTTTTCTGATAGTCTTCGCAGATTTTGTTTAACAGCATACCATTGTCATTATCTTCTGCCCAGATAGTAAGGATTTTAACGATTTTTCTCAAGCTGTGGATCCTCTCCTGAATAATCAGCTGCGAATGTAGGAACTGCAAACATTGTGCTTGCTGTTAATGCTGCCATTAAAATAGCTAATGCTCTCTTTTTCATTATAAATTCCTCCAGAATTTTCAAAATTATTGAATTTTGTTATGAGTTACTCTTGATAGCCATTTACTTTTCGGTCACGTTTAATTTGTTTCTTTGTATCCCCGGGAAATATCTTATGGTTATATAATACCATTGTTCTGATTTTTTTACCAGTGCCTAACTTTTTTTGGTAATGTACAGATTTTTTTAGACTGATTTTTTATAAAAAATTCTGCTTATTCAGGTATTCAATTGTGCTAAATATATAAAATGCACATATTCAGCAATTCGAATATGTGCATTTTTGCAAATCCTATTTTTATCATTCTGCTTTCCACACGTTTCCCTTGTACTCATTGGGAGTCATGCCCTCGTGTTTTTAAAAATATCGCAGAAATATCTGTAATTATTATATCCCACCATTTCACTGACTTCATTCACCTTATATCCATCCTGCAGCAGCTTCTTCGCCTTTTTTATGCGAAGATCCGTCAGATATTTCACATAAGATGTACCAACCTCTGTTTTAAAAAGAACACTTAAGTACGCCGTGCTCATTCCGGCTCTGTCTGCAAGCTCACTCAGCCCGATATCCTGATCATAATGCTCGTCCAGATAAGTAAGAAGCTCCAGGATAACTCTGTGTTTGCTTCCGGTCTGGTCCGCAGTCAGATGCTTGCTGATATCAGACAGAACGCTTTCCCCATAGGCCTGTACTGCTTCTATGCTCTGACAATTTTTCCATCTCCTGAAAAGAGACAAGTGAACTTCGTTCCACCTGCTTCTGGCTTTCGATCAGTACATCGCTGAGCACACAGAGATGCTTGTAAAATTCCCTGCGAAAATCCTGCAGCTCCGGGTAAAGTTCCTGCAGGCATCTGATTGCCTGCCGGCATTCTTCCCGAAATGCTGCAGCATCACAGTCTGTAATACATTTTACACTGCTCTCAAAAGTTCTTTCCAATTTCTGAAATTTCTCGCGATTAGCCTGTGCCTTACGATTATCCTCATGACGAGTCTTCGCCCATTCATCTTCAATTCTGGTAAGGGCATTTTTCAGTTTATCTGCTGTAACCGGCTTATCAATATAATCTTTTACGCCAAGAGTAAGCGCCCTCTGCGCATACACAAATTCAGAATAGCCACTGATCACAATAAAATATGTATCCGGACATTCTTCCTTCGCCGCCTCGATCACAGACAGACCATCCAGCCCCGGAATTCGGATATCCGTAATTACTACATCCGGTTTCTCACTTCGGATCACTTCCAGTCCCTGGATTCCGTCATAAGCAGCCCCTACTACCTCATAATCCAGCTTCAGGCGGGAAATTAAAGCCTTAATTCCCTGCACAACTATATATTCATCATCAATTACCACTAAGCGATACATGAAAATCCTCCTTGTATCTGCATTTCCCTATCCCTTATCTTACCGGAACCACAATCGTTACCTTCGTTCCATTGCCTGGGCTGCTCTCAAATGTTACACCGTATTTTTCCCCATAATTCAACTTTATACGCTCTATTACATTGCGCACTCCATAACCGTTCTCCAGTCTGGACATATCGTCAATTCCCACACCATCATCTTCAATAGTGAAAATCATATTATTCTGCTCCTGCCAGCCGCGAAGGGAAATCTTTCCTTTTCCAATCTTCGGCTCCAGACCGTGATACATAGCATTTTCAATAAATGGCTGAAAAATAAAGGTAATCGTTTCACGCTGAAGAATTTCTCTGCTGATATCCACGAACAGTTCAAAACGATTATTGTAGCGCATATTCTGAAGCTTCATATAGCCCTGCATCCATTTCACAGAATCCGCAACTTTAATATATTTGCTTCCATTATTCAGCGCCAGCTTAAAGTTATCAGAAAGTGCTTCGACCATTTCTGCCATCTGGTCATCCCCATGCATGATTGCAACAAAGTACAGAGAATCCAGTGTATTATAAAGAAAATGGGGATTGATCTGGGACTGAAGCAAAAGCAGCTCTGCTTCCCGTTCATTCAGCTTCACCGCCATAAGATGCTCGGAAAGCTCCAGGTTCGTATTGACCATTTCCTTGAATTTCCGTCCAATCCGGCCAACTTCACTGTAGTCAAACTCTTCTGTAATGTGGCGCTTTCCTTCCCCAACCTGTGCAATGGTATTTTCCAGCTGCTTCAGAGGATGGCTGATGGTTCTGGAAATGATTCGTGCCATGAGAAACCCCACTACAAGAACACAGCCGGCTACCAGAAACGAGGTCAGACGGATATTTTTGCTCTCTTCACTGATCTCATTTTTCTCCACTACGTTTACAATATGCCAGCCTGTAGTAGAATTGGTGACAGAAGAAAACAGATACAGATGGTTCTCTCCCGGATTCGAATAGGATTGCATAATTGCATTCTCCCTTTCCTCATTTCCCACAAAATAAACCAGCTGATCATCCTCATCTACAACCATAAAGTTACTGGAATCAAAGCTTTCATTGCCCATAACAAAGGATTTTCCCAACAGCTTCTGGCTCAGTCCCACCACCATATAGCCCATTCCCTGTCCATCAGAGGGATTGATCATATATTTCGCATAAGAAAATCCTTTCTTTGTTCCTGCTTTTAAAATACTGTCACAGAAAAAAATTTTCCTTTCCCTGCGCAGCCTTTGCCTGTTTCACCCAGCTTTCTTCCAGAATATCCTTATCACTATAATAATTATAGAAATCATAAGTACCCAGGTTCACATTGTTCAGCTGATACACATGGCCATAAAGATCCGTAAATACTATATAATTCACCCACACCTGCTGACTTGCCATTTCATTTGCAATCACACGAAGTTTCTCACGGTCTGTGGATGCAAACTTGCTTCCTCCGTATTCGTTGCCTTTTTCCAGAATCTGCTGAAGAGCTTCATCATTCAGAAAATTTCGGCCTACGTCTACAATGTTCTTCAGATTCATATCCATAACGCGGCTGGAATTCTTCAGCGTAGACTGATAAGATGCCCTGTAATTCTGTTCAATAGCATCAATAGAGGATTTTGTATACAATATTCATCAAAACGCCCACACCCAAAAGGGTGATAAGAAACATGGATCAAAAAAATCTGATTCTGAATACTCAGCCGTCTCCACGCTTTCTGTATTCCCGAAGGTTCCTTTTTCTTTTCCATATTCTCATCACCCTTTCGCATTCTGCATTATGATTACTGTTCAAATGCGATATGGTATGTACCGCTTCCCGCTTCGGCAGCCATATAGTCTGCTTCCCTGGCAAATGTCAGTCCATCGCTTTCCAGAACAGCTTTTGCCTGATCCAGACGGATCTCTGCTGTTGTATTCACCGGAATCTGAACAGTTAAAGTAATCTGTTTCCCCTGGACTTCCCATTTTACACCAACATCACCATAAATGCTATGATATTTTCCTGCAGTGTACTTCAGATTTCCACCAATGCGCGGATAGAGTATCGCATGTTTAAAGCCCGGATGTTCCGGATCAGCTTCAATTCCGGCCATTGCACGGTACATCCACTCACCAATAGCCCCATAAGCATAATGATTAAAGGAGTTCATATCTGCACTCCACATGCTTCCGTCATCCTTCATGCCATCCCAGTGCTCCCAGATCGTAGTGGCACCTTTTTTCACCTGATACAGCCAGGATGGGAAGTCTTCCTTCAGAAGCAGGTCATAGGCTTCCTTCAGAGCGTGGTTCTGACTTAGTGCATGGCAGAAATACGGAGTTCCCACAAATCCAGTAACCAGATGACCGTTTTCTTTGTCCAGAAGGCGTTTCAGACCTTCTACCGTTTTTGTGATATATTTTCAGGAGTCAGCTGGAAATACAGTGCCACAATATGTGCGGTCTGTGTCTGTGCTGTCATATTTCCTTCTGCGTCGAAGAAGGTCTCCTGGAATTTCTTTACGATCTTATGATAAAGCTCCTCATACTCTACTGCCACATCCTCTTTTCCAAGGGCTTTCGCCATCTGGACAAAAAGTCCGGTAGAGTATGCATAATAGGCAGTACAGGTCAGATCATTTGGTGTGGCTCCAAAGTAGCTGCCTTCTTCTGCATCAAGAGCTACCCAATCGCCAAACTGCAGCTTATAGTTCCAGATATAATCAACAGCATGGGCACGCATGAAGTCAATCCATCCCTTCATGCTGTTGTACTGTTTTTTCAGAATATCTTTATCCCCATACATCAGATACATGGTCCACGGATTGATGATGGCCGCATCAGCCCAGGCTGCTGCGGAATGAGGTCCCTGGCGGAGAAGCCAGTTTCCATCTGTACGGCCTTCCTCAATATTCGGAACAACATGTGGTACACCGCCCTCTGGTGTCTGATCAACCTCCAGATCATGGAGCCATTTCTTATAGAACGTATATGTATTCATCAGATAAGTGGCTGTACGGCAGAAAATCTGCGCATCACCAGTCCAGCCCAGACGCTCATCACGCTGCGGGCAGTCTGTAGGTACATCAAGGAAATTACTCTTCAGTCCCCACAGGAAATTGTGATGCAGCTGGTTCAGCAGCGGATTCGAACACTCCAGACTTCCGTTTGAAGCCATGTTGGAGTGAAGAGTGCAAGCTGTGAAATTCTCAGCTTTCGGCTCGCCTGGATAGGAAACAATCAGCGCATACTGAAATCCCATGTAAGTAAAAGTCGGATGCCAGGTAACTGTCTCTTCTCTTGCAAAAGTATATTTCATCGTTGCCTTGGCTGCACGAAGGTTATCCAGATATACATTTCCATCTTTATCCAGAACCTCGAAGCAGTGAAGCTCGATCACATTGCCCGGTTTTCCGGCTGCAGTTACTTCAATTCGCCCTGCCATATTCTGGCCAAAATCAATAACCGTATCTCCTGCCGGTGTTTTGAAAATACGTTTTGCAGGAATACGATCCATTACACGAACCTTTGCAGCGTACTGCGCACGCATAACCTGTGTATCAAAGAATACAAGCTGAACCGGCTTCCAGTCGCCTTTTGTGGTTTCTGCCTTTGACCAGTCCGGAATCTCAAGGGCTGCATCATAAGTCTCACCATCATAGATTTCTGCAAATATCACCGGTGAATCGCAGCCTTTCCATGATGGATCCGTATAAACAGATTCTGTTGTTCCATCGGTGTAGCGAATCAGAAGTTCCATAGTAAAAGCCGTCTGATCACCATAGTTGTTGCGGGCCTTTGTCAGTCCCATAACTCCTTTATACCAGCCTGGAGCCAGCATTGCTCCGGCACCGTTAATGCCCTTCTGCAGATATTCCGTTACATCATAGGTCTGATAGAGGAGATGTCTTCTATAGGATGTCCATCCCGGTGTCATCTCGTCCTCACCAACATTTTTTGCCATTCAGGTAAAACTGATACAGGCCAAGGGCTGTGGTAAAGGCATAGGCTTCTTTTATATCTTTTTTGATTTCAAAGGTTCCTCTTACATAGGTTCCTTTGGAAACGCTCTTATAGGAATCGTCAGTTTCGGCGGATACAAAAGGAGCTTTCCATGCTGGTGCGCCTTCCTCCCACTCACCATTTTTTCCTGCAAGGGCAGTTACAAAGATGCGGTTTCGCTCCAGTCCGTTTCTTCCTGACCATCACTGGCTTTTGCTGCGGACAAAATAGCGCTTGCCGCTCTCCAGTGAAGCATCTTCTGCATAAACATGTGCAGATTCCTCAGACTCTGTTTTTCCGCTGTTATAGATCAGATCTGTAAAATCAGCGTCTTTTGCAATCTGAAGTTCGTAGGATTTCTGTTTTACATTTTTCTTATCGCTTACAAGCTCCCAGGCAAACTGGGGCATATGGGAAACACCAACCGGGGCTGTTTCATAATCCATATATATTTTTTTAATCGCAAGCATTTTCTTTCCCCCTTTCAACGTTTTCTCAAATTCAAAATCTGTCTTGCCTCATCCGGAGTAGCTGGCTCCAGACCCATAGCGCGTATCAGATTTACCAGTTTCTCAACCACCTGCCAGTTGTACTCGGCATCTACACCATCAGCCAGATAGTAGCTGTCTTCAAAACCAACACGTACTACCGTTGCTCCCATAGCGATGGCTGCAGCCAGAAATGTCCAGTTATCACGGCCAAAATGGGTAACACCCCAAAGTGCATCAGATGGAACAAAGGAACGGAAAGCTGCCAGCATTTCTGGTGTAGGCTGCATGCCGCCTTTGTGACCAAATACCAGATTGAACAGCATTGGATCTGCAAATGGCTGCTCAGATTTCACTACTGCCATGTTATGTAGCATTCCAATATCAAAAACTTCTGTTTCCGGAAGGATTCCTCTTTTATAAACTGCATCTGCACAATAACGGATATCATCAAAGGAATTGATATATACTGCCTCACCAAGATTTGTGCTTCCGCCGTTAAGAGACGCACTCTCTACCTTCGGGTAGTCAAGCGGATTGCAGCGATCCTGGATATTCATATCTGAAACACCGCCTGTAGACGCCTGAACTACCACATCTGTCCGTTTCAGAATCTCGTCAAAGCACTCAGACATATAAGAAATGTCAGGTGTAAGGCTTCCGTCTGGTTTACGACAGTGAAGGTGACACATAGCAGCACCAAGTTTTACGCTTTTCTCTACATCCTCTGCAAGTTTTACTGCATCCACACTGGTTCCTGCCTGTACAGGTGCCAGAGATATAATTACTTTTTTCATTATGTAAACCTCCAATCAGATCAATTCCTCTACAATTTCCTTCAACGTACTTACTTCACCCACATTTCCCGGAAAAATAATGTATGGCATTCCAGGGAATTTGCTTTCTTCTCCTGTCATCCATACCGGGATCCCTTTCTTCACCTGTCCCATAACACGGGCTTTCTTTACGCGAAGAGCTTTGGTTCCTACGTCAGATGAAGTGATTCCGCCTTTTGCAATGATAAATTTCGGCTTCACAGAAAGTTTTCCGATAATACTGGTCACTGCGTTGGAAATCTTTACAGAAATCTGCAGTTTCTCTTCCGGAGTCATATTCTCCGGTGCAAGAAGCTGTCTGCTTGTATAAATTACAACGGTTCTTCCAGACAGGATTTTCTCTTCTGCTGCCTTCACCGTTTTCTCTACTTCTTTCTCCAGACCATTTTCTTCGAATACAGTGTTTACCTGAAATTCCATAAAATCAACCTGTCCGTCCAATTCCTTCAGACAGTTCAGCTGGTCTGTAGTCTTCTTCACATGGGAACCGATCAGAACGATTCCTCCATTCCTTGTATCTCCTTCCAGCTGCTCTCTTCCAAGAAGGGGCTGATCCGAAATCCTTCCCATTACCTTGGTAAAAGCTGCTGCTGTTCTTGCCATGTAATGTTTTCCCTCGTTTCATGGCAAGCACCAATGCTGCACAGAAAACCTTCAGATCAGCGTAAGATACTGCATTCACAATAATCTTCGCCATGTCTTTTGCAGTCATAAGCTTCACCTTGACCCCCCTGCACATCCAGAGCATTCAGTTCGTCCAGAGAAATGGTGATACAGTCCTCTTTATGGTATTTTCCTTCTGTTTTTTCCTCTACGTATTCTGTAAGGTCGGAGGATTTGTAGCCGAAGGTCTTGTCCTTTGCAAACTCTGTCATTCCGGCAGGAACCAGATTGTCCTGTTCTTTTACGTAATGGATATTATCCATTGTATAGCGCCCGCCTTCTGGGAAAAAACGGACAGATGATCTCACCATCAACACCAGCGCCCTTGTTCTTTGTCAGGCCATCTGCCAGAAGCTGTGTTTCCAGCGGATAGTGACCTCTCAGTGTGGAATCTCCACGGGAAATGATCATGAAGTCCTGTCCCAGCTCTCTGGCAACCTTCGCCACTCTTGTGGCAATATCCTGATGAACTTTTGTAGTTTCCTCCACAGAAAAGCTTCGTGAATTGGTAAGGATAAAAAACATAGCTTCTTTTTCCTCAAAGCCCTTGCGGATAGATTCTTCTTCCCAGTCAGTATAAACAGACACATCATGAACGGTCTGCACACCAGTAGGGTCATCATCCAGCACTACTAATTTTTTATGAAAACCTTCCATTGCCTGGGAAAGAAGCGCTTCTGCTTTGTCGGCATCTGTTTTGCTTCTCTCCTCAACGGTATGGAAAGGAATTACTTTACATTCCATAATTTCTATAACTCTCCATTCTGTTCGTTCAAAATATAAGCGGCAGGATTTTTTACATTCATATCTCAGTTTTTGATAACTCAATTTATTATACGGTATATGCGACAGGGAACCAGATCCTCATTTCTCCATAGTCACGGTTATCCCATGCGTAATATGGGATCAGGCGTACATACTTTTTTGCTCATACCGTGGTATTTCAGCGGCTGATAAAGTGCATTTCTGTCAAATTCAGAACGGTCAATGGTATATTCCTCAGTTTCAAGAGCAGTCATTTTTCTTCCCTGAATTTCAAATTCCACAGGAGTAAACTCTGCATTCAGATCCAGATAAATATCATCCAGAGTCGATGCATGGGTATCTGCACTCTCGCAGCAATATACCAGAGGTCCACGTTCAATTGCAGCCTGTCCAACTGTTTCTTCTACCATATTGTTTGCAACGGTATAGCGAATCTTCATATCCAGATTCAGCTGTACATCCATGTTTTGCAGATCTTCCACAAGAATATCCAAATAGGTTCCTGCATCAGCTGCTGTCAGCTCACGGTCTGCACCAGTACCCTTAATGAAACCGCCTGCAGCCCATCCCGGAACGCGCAGTCTTAAATGAACAGGAGCATTTACTTTCACATCTTTTGCAGTGAAGCGGATTGCTCCATCGAACGGATAATCTGTGGACTGCACCAGTGTGAATTCTCCTCCATTTTCCAGCTTCACCTGAGCTTCACTTGCGCCGTACATACCAGTCCATACACTGTTATCAGAGGTAAGATATGCATACTCACTGGACTGTGCAATGGTTCTTGCCAGGTTTGGAGGACAGCAGTAGCTGAGAATATATTCGCTTCTGGTAAGAGGCCAGATCAGCTTATAATCAAGCCTTTTTAGCACGTCTTAACATGTTTTCATAGAAGAATCTCTTACCATCCAGACTCAGTGCAGCCAGGTTGGTATTTAACATCATTCGTTCCAGAATATCAAAGTACTCTGCCTTTGGCTCCAGCTGGAACATGCGGTACGCCCAGAAAACGCCGCCCAGAGATGCACAGGTCTCATTGTATGCAGTAATATTTGGAAGCTGGTATTCATAGCCATATGCCTGATGAACAAGCTGATGATCAAAAAAGTATCCATAGGGAGAAGCGCCATTATACAAGGCTCCACATCCGCCGGTAATATAAAGCTTTTTATCCACAAGACTTCTCCATACTTTGTGGAGAACCTTAATATAATCCGGATCTTCCTCTTCCAGACAAAGATCCGCCACACCTGCATAGAGATAATTGGCACGAACTGCATGTCCAAGAATTTTCTCATGCTGCTTCAGCGGAATCTTATCCTGATTGTCATCCAAACCGTTCTTTACGCTGTCACGAAGCGCGATCGCCTGTTTCGCAAGCTTCAGATAACGCTCTTCGCCAGTGGTACGATACATTTCCACAAGTCCCATATAATGGGAAGGGCAAACTGCAGTCTGAACCTCTCCTGTGCGTTCTGCCTCTTCATACAGATGCTCCAGATAATCTGCTGTTCTGGCTGCAATTGCAAGAAAGCTGTCCTTACCTGTAATTCTTTTATGTACACAGGCCGCTGTAAACATATGTCCAAAGTTGTATACCTCGAAATCGTTAATATCTCCCATTCTGGAAACGCCGTTCCCGCTTCTTTCTCCAATGATCTGCTTGGTGGAAAGATAGCCGTCCGGCTGCTGTGCTCTTCCGATCAGGTCTATATAATTCTCAATTTCTTCCTTCAGAAGCTGGTTATCTGTCTGATAAGCCGTATAAATGGCAGATTCCATCCATTTATAAAAGTCTCCGTCTCCGAAAACAGTTCCGTCAAAATCTCCCTGCGCATCTCCGGCGCAGATTTTGAAATTCTCTACTACATGGCTGATATCCTTGCTGTCAAACATGTGCTTCAGCTGAGGCACTGTACTGTTGGCGCAGGTGTCAAAGCGTTCCTTCCAAAGGCCGCCGGTCCATTTTACTTTCATCCCGTCCAACGCATGTACCTTCGCGTAAGGGGATCTGGTTGTATCTGTCAGCATGATTTTTCTCCTTTAATTGTGCAGTTTTGTTCTCTATATGATTAATCTTATAATCCTTTAGCCTTCAATGCAGCTGCAAGTGCCTGTGCTCCAAAACGAGGGCTGGACAGTACCGGCTTACCGATTTTCTCATGAATTGCCTCTTCTGCATATGCCATAGATCCCTGAGCCAAAAGAATCACATCTACCTGATCTGTGATTTCTTCTGCCTTTGCACAAAGAAGTGCTTTAAATTTATCCTGGTCTGCACCGAATGCGTCTACAAGTCCGTCAACCAATTCTACATGGCTGTTCATTTCTCTTGCAACACGGGAGACTGTATTCTTGGTAGGCTCCAGGGTAGTAGGAAGAGTTGCAAGTACGCCTACTCTCTTGCCAAGGCGAGCTGCTTCACGGCACATTTCCTCATCGATACGAACAATCGGGATGCCTGTGTAGCGTCCAATATTCTGTGCGGCATCTGCAACTTCTCCAACAGAAGAGCAGCAGTTTAAAATTGCATCTGCCCCGTCAGAAACAGCCTGCATGTACATTCCCACAAGGCGAGCTGCTGCACCTGCAGTTACATAACCATGCTCTCTTACCTCTGCAAGAATAGACGGATCCTGATAGTTGAGAATTTCCGGGGTATCTCCAAGATTTTTTTCTGATTTCTTCGTTTACACACTCAATAAGTTCTGGTGTTGTGCTAGTATAAACAATTCCTAATTTCATTTCAAATGTCTCCTTCTTTTTCTGTTTTAACAGTCTTCAAGCCCTTCCGATTTTTGAATTTTCTATTTTCACTTGTGAATTATACCCATTAAAGCCTATAAATTCATACCATCTTTTTGTAATCTATACAAAAATTTTACGATTACAAAGCAGTCATCGTCAAGTCCAATTTCTTTATTTAGTGTCACATTTATTATTGTTATGACTGTTTACAAATCACCGCTACATCATAAGCAGCTAGCGATAATGTTTCGTTAATATCTTCTCCTGTGAGCAAATTCCTACCTGTTACATTCTTTATCAGCAATTTTTTCTTTGCTATGATTCAGATAGAATTCATAGGTAGTGTCTTCTCCCTGACGTTGATGGTATTCCACTTCTCCCGGAAGATCCTTAACTGCAATTCCGGCATCAGCAAGCATTGTTTCAAACAGATTTCCCATTTCTTCAGGCGCAACTCTTGCTGCTATGTAATAGGCACGACCATTTTCTCCGGTATGAGTATCGCTTTCCCATTCTTTTACGGTTAATGCGGCACTTCCCTCATAGAAATCAGTTCCATAGGAAGCCAGGATCTGTGCATCCTGAACCCGTAAGATTTCTGCGCAATCATATACAGTCCAATTTTTTTCCATCAGGAAAACACAGGCTGTTTTCTATCAGAGGGATATAAGGTGTCAATTTCCTCACTAATCACTCCGAACAACTCTGCCAGTCCGTCTCCCGGAAAACCGCCAAGATAGCATAAGGTATCTTTATCCACATATCCGGTAAAATAAGTGGCTAAAAGCTGACCGCCGTTTTTCACAAATTTCTGCAGATTTTCTGCGGTTCCTGGCTGGAGAAGATAAAGCATAGGCGCTACAACTACTTTATAATCACTAAGATCATCATTAGAACCAACCACATCCATTTCTACTCCCAGCTTCTGAAATTCTTTCCAGATTCCAATGCAGGTTTTTTCATAATTTTTTGGTGTTTTCACTTAATGCTTTTTACATCCTGGATTGCCCAACGGTTGTCCCAGTCAAATAACAGAGCTG
>ENA-OPYU01000360-OPYU01000360.1-human-gut-metagenome-genome-assembly--contig:-NODE-360-length-18475-cov-5.481742_pt1 | contig 18475 bp, 17 predicted proteins | sample MGYA00242637_ERZ504482 | MGnify/ENA primary metagenome ERZ504482 (study PRJEB26092, sample SAMD00036237) | human gut metagenome | host: Homo sapiens | study: EMG produced TPA metagenomics assembly of... | reverse complement strand
AGCTTGTGGATTTGGTTTGATGTTGACTCGTAGTGATGAGGGGTGTTCGGTAGCTGATTATGGAGTACCAGGTGCTTATAATGAAGAGTTTACCCCTTCCTATTATTCATTGGTTCAACCTTTTCAGTTAATGTATACAGCTGCTTCCCAAGCTAACCAATGATTGAAAGTCTTACTGAAATAGAATTCAGCAATAAAGAATTACAGGATGCATATTTGGGGAGGCTTATTTTCTTCGTGCATTTACACATTTCTTTTTATTCATCAATTATAGGAATATTCCTTTGATTAAAGAATTGCCTAAGGCTCCTAATGAATATAAGCCTCAGGCAACACCTGAAGAGGCTTGGGATTTTATTATAGATGATCTGATCAAAGCTAAAGATTTACTTCCTGACAAGAATTTTTGGGATGCTAAAAATAAAGGACGTGTGACGAAAGCTTCTGCTTATGCACTTTTGGGTAAGTCATATCTTTATAGATCCGGTATTGAACCCAAATATGGAACTTCACAAATAACTTATTATAATGAGGCTGCTGCGGCTTTTGCAGAAATCATTAATGGTAATTGTGGGGACTACAGATTGGTAGATGACTATTCATGGAACTTTGATGTGGCACATGAAAATAATGATGAATCTATTTTTGAAGTACAATTTGTCGGAGTGTTGAATACAGGATTTAACCAGGATTTGTGGACAGTGGGTTGTTCAATGACGTCCGGTGTAAAATGTGTATAATGAATAGAAGTAGAAATTCGAATAGTTCTGCACAGGTTATGCACAATTGGTTATATGATAAATTTGTAGCGTCAAAAACAGTGACAGGAGAAACTGATCCACGTATGTTTGGTTCGTTTGTTTTTAATGATAATGTATCGGAGATTATACGTCCGAAAGGTATGAAGGTTACTTTTCTTGAAGGGAAGGACTGGGAAGCAGAAATGGGTTCAAAGGAAGGAACATTTGGTGAACAATATGAGTTGGCAATGGGATATAAAATGTGTAGTAGGAAATGGTTGGATTGGACCTTACCTCCGACAGATGATGCTGGTGGGCATTTTTTTAATGGACGTGCACAAGGAGTAAACTGGAGAATGATTCGTTATTCGGATGTTTTGCTGATGTATGCTGAAGCTGTAGTAATGGGAGGGAAAGCCACTGCAAACATAACCCCGTTAGAAGCAATAAACAAAGTACGCGATAGGGTAGGAGTACCTCATGTAACAGAAGCTAATATGAGAACTATTGAAGATGAACGTATTCTAGAACTTACCTATGAAGGCTCCCGATTCTTTGACTTGCTTCGTTGGGGTAAAGTAGTAGAGCGTTTTCGCGAATTGGAAAATACTGATCCTTTGTTTAAAAGGTTTAGCAGGGCTCAATATATGGGGTTTAAGGAAAATAAGAATGAATGGGTTCCATTGCCAATTGATGAAGTAGAGGGTAATCCATATATCACTAAAAATAATCCAGGATGGTAATTAAAAATAGAATAATTATGAAAGTATTTTATTATATTATATGTGCAGCTTGCTTTGCCGGCTGTGTGTCATCTTCCAATGATAAAACGGTGAAAGAGAATGGTAGAACATTGCATAATGGCATTGTGCTGCCCGAGCAATGGCCTCCTAGTATGATTGATGATGGAGTACGTCGCGAAATGTCTTTACCTTATATTTCAAACAAACCGACTGTTATTTCTGTAAATCTAGGACGCCAATTATTCGTTGATGATTTTTTAATTGCAGAAACAGATATGGAGCGTGTTTCCCATAAGGCTATGTTCTATGAGAATAATCCGGTACTTGCTCCGGATAAGGAGTGGGAATACACTTTTGAACGTGCTCCTTATGCTGCTCCTTTCAGTGATGGAATATGGTATGATGAAAGCGAACCAAAAATTTAAAATGTGGTATTTGGCTGGTGCCGGATCTATGCACAAACATCGTCAAAGCTTTATACTTGTTATGCGGAGTCAAAAGATGGGAAGCATTGGGAAAAAGTGAATATGGATATAGTGCCGGGTACGAATATTGTAGATACTTGTGATCGGGATGCGGCTACAGTTTGGCTCGATAAAATGTGTCCAGAACCAGAAAAACGTTTCAAACTCTTCAATGTGGAAAAACATAGTGGAGGATGGAAAATAATTTTAAAATATTCAAAAGATGGTATTCATTGGTCGGAAGGAGTTGCGCAATCAGGACCGGTGGGGGATCGTACCACTGCTTTCTATAATCCGTTTACTCAAAAATGGGCTATTAGTCTACGGCAGGGGAGTAAAGCAGACGGACGCTCTAGAGGCTATTTGGAAAATGAAGATCCAGAGATGGCAGTTAGCGTGGCGCATTCATTGGCTAAAGGAATAAAGGATAAAAATATAGTTTTGTGGTTTACTCCTTCCGATAAGGAACTGCCACATCCTGAATTTCCTGATGTGCGTCCAGCCATTTATAATTTTGATGCTATGCCTTATGAAAGTGTTATGCTAGGGTTCTATGCTATGTGGAAAGGACCAGAGAATGATCTCTGTGGTAAGTTAGGTATTCAGAAAAGAAATGAAATAGGGATGGGATATAGTCGGGATGGTTTTCATTTTTATCGTCCCAGTTATGAACCTGTTATGGGAGTAAATGAAACGGAAGGGGCATGGAATTGGGGAAATATGCAGTCTGTTATTGGCGTACCTCTCATTGTTGGTGATTCTTTGTATTTGTATTCTAGTGGAAGAATGAAGAATAAAGTGATGTGGGATGGATTTACTTCTACTGGGTTGGCAACTTTACGTCGTGATGGGTTCGTTTCCATGCATACAGACACAGAAGGGGTACTTGTTACCGAGAAAATAAAGTTTGATGGTAATCATTTTTTTGTGAATGCACAAGCAAAGGATTTGCAGGTGGAGATAATGGATGAAAATGGTAATGTGATTACGGGATTTTCCAGAGAGGATTGTAAGGAAATGAATGATTTGAACAGTACTAAACAATTGGTAACTTGGAAATCAGGTAAAAAACTTGCTGCTCTTTCAGGCAAGATAGTTAAAGTGAAGTTTTATGTTACTTGTGGCGATTTATATGCTTTTTGGATTTCTCCATGGGACACAGGAGAAAGTAGGGGATATACAGGTGGTGGTGGTCCGGGACTCAATCCTTGTGGAATCGATATTAAATAACTGATATGTGTAAAACATAGTTGTGTTACGTCGTGTATTTTGTTGGTGGCTGCTTCATGAGAATGAAGCAGTCATTTTTTGTATTACAGATAAATTTTGCTTGGTTGAGCTAAGTCAATATTTAAGTATGAGGAAAATGTAGACATAAAAAAAGGAGCAACGCCTTGCTCCAACCTTTGTTAACCTTAAATCTAATACTATGAAAAACACGTTGCAAAGGTACGTGTTTTAGTGGATTTTGCAAATAAAACAACTAAAAAAATATGTTTTCTAACACGTTTTAATACTTTTGTCCTATTTGTTAAGGATGAGGACTTTTTTTTAATTTACTTGTATTTTGTCTTTTTTTACATATAAAACCGTATATTTGTTGCCACTTTTGCAAAAGGATAAAAACGAATGGTTTCAGTAGATAATTTGAAAGTAGAGTTTGGAGTAACGCCTCTGTTTGAGGATGTGTCATACGTTATCAATAAGAGAGATCGTATTGCGCTGGTCGGGAAGAATGGGGCCGGTAAGTCTACTATGCTTAAGATATTGGCAGGAATACAGGCGCCTACTTCAGGTAGTGTTTCTGTTCCGCGTGATGTGACGATAGGCTATCTGCCTCAAGTCATGATTCTGAGTGATAAACATACTGTGATGGAAGAGGCGGAGATGGCTTTTGAACATATCTTTGACTTGCAGGATAGTATTGAGAGAATGAATCAGGAGTTGGCGGATAGAACAGATTATGATTCAGAAAACTATCATAAACTGATTGAGAAATTCACCCATGACAATGAACGCTTTTTGATGATGGGAGGTACCAATTATACAGCTGAGATAGAACGTACATTGATGGGGTTGGGATTTAGCCGGGAGGATTTTAACCGTCCTACATCTGAGTTCAGTGGTGGATGGCGTATGCGTATAGAGTTGGCCAAGTTGCTGTTGCGACGGCCCGATGTGTTGCTGTTGGACGAGCCTACCAATCATCTGGATATAGAAAGCATTCAATGGTTGGAAAACTTTTTGAAGACAAGTGCGGGAGCCGTTGTATTGGTGAGCCACGACCGTGCATTTATTAATAATGTGACCAATCGTACGATTGAAATATCTTGCGGGCATATCTATGATTATAAAGTGGCTTACGATGAGTTTGTGGTATTGCGCAAAGAACGTCGTGAGCAGCAATTGCGTGCATACGAGAACCAGCAGAAGCAAATTCAGGATACGGAAGATTTCATAGAGCGTTTCCGTTATAAGGCTACCAAGGCTGTACAGGTGCAGAGCCGCATCAAGCAATTGGAAAAAATAGTTCCTATTGAAATTGATGATGAAGATAATTCAGCCTTGCGGTTGAAGTTTCCGCCTGCCATGCGTTCCGGCAATTATCCGGTCATTTGTGACGGGGTGAAGAAAGCATATGGCAGTCATATCGTTTTTCACGATGTGACTTTGACTATTAATCGAGGTGAGAAGGTGGCTTTTGTCGGAAAGAATGGGGAAGGTAAGTCCACTTTGGTGAAATGTATAATGGACGAAATCCCATACGAAGGTAAACTGACCATCGGGCACAACGTACAGATTGGTTATTTTGCTCAGAATCAGGCTCAGATGCTGGATGAAAATCTGAGTGTTTTTGATACGATTGATTATGTGGCAAAAGGGGATATTCGTTTAAAAATTCGTGATATTCTGGGAGCATTCATGTTTGGAGGTGAGGCTTCTGATAAAAAAGTAAAGGGTACTGTCGGGTGGGGAGCGGAGTCGTCTTGCCATGATAAAACTTTTGTTAGAACCGGTGAATTTCCTTATTTTGGACGAACCTACCAACCATCTGGATATGCGCTCAAAGGATGTATTGAAAGAAGCTATCAAGGAATTTGATGGAACGGTGATTGTTGTTTCTCATGACCGTGAGTTCTTGGATGGACTGGTGACCAAAGTTTATGAATTTGGAGGTGGAGTAGTAAAAGAACACATTGGCGGCATTTATGATTTTTTACAGAAAAAGAAAATAGAGAGTCTGAATGAGTTGCAGCTTTCGGCTTCTCCTACTGTGTCTGCCACTAAAAAGGAAGAACCCGAAACGGTCAGTGAGAACAAATTATCTTATGAGGCGCAAAAGGAATTGAATAAGAAAATTCGTAAATTGGAGAAACGAATTGCGGATTGTGAACAAAAAATAGAAAAGCTGGAAACTGAGATTAGCGGGGTGGAAGCCGATATGGCTACTCCCGAAGGTGCATCGGATATGGCTTTGTATGAAAAGCATCAGAAACTGAAAAAGGACTTGGATCAGACGGTAGAAGAATGGGAGGCCGTTTCTATGGAATTAGAAGAGATGCAGGGAAGTTAATATGTATCATATATATAGAACAAATGAAAGCAAAACATTATTTACCAATGGCTGTATTGGCTCTGGCAGTAGCTGCCGGATGCGACAGTAAAAAGGAAGCCGTCATGACTTCGGGTATAGACTTGACAAATTTGGACACTACGGCTGTTCAAGGAGCTGATTTTTATCAGTATGCTTGTGGCGGATGGATGAAGAAACACCCTCTGACCAATGAATATTCCCGTTTTGGCTCATTCGATATGCTTGCCGAAAATAACCGGGAACAACTGAAAGGATTGATTGTGGAAATTGCTGCCGGACAGAATGCGCAAGGTACAATAGGTCAGAAAATAGGGGATATCTATAATCTGGCTATGGATAGTGTGAAACTGAATGCGGATGGAGTAACTCCTATTCAAGCTGATTTGGAAAAGATTGCTTCAGTGAAGGATAAATCGGAAATAGTTCCTTTGATGGCGGAACTGGCTCATAGCGGTGTATTCCCTTATTTCAGTTTCTATGTGGGTGCCGATATCATGGACAGCAAGAGCAATTTGTTTCAATTGTATCAAGGGGGTATCAGTCTGGGTGAAAGAGAATATTATTTGGACAATGATGATGTGACTACCAATATCCGTAATAAGTATAAAGAACATATTGTAAAGATGTTCCAATTGGCTGGTTTTGATGAGGCTGCCGCTAAAAAGAAAATGGAGGCTGTAATGGATATCGAAACCCGTATTGCAAAAGCTTCTTTCAGTGCGGTGGAACAGCGTAACCCTGCGGCCAATTATCATAAAATGTCTTTGGATGAATTAAAGAAAGAGATTCCGGGCATTGACTGGGATGCTTTCTTGAATGGTATAGGCGTGAAAGGGGTGACTGAACTGAGTGTTTCTCAAGTGGAGCCAATTAAAGAGGTTGAGAAAATTATCAATAGCTTGCCGGTTGAAAATCAGATCGCTTATATGCAATGGAATCTGATAGACAGGGCTGCCGGTTACTTGAGTGATGATTTGGTAGCACAAAACTTTGATTTTTATGGAAAAACACTATCCGGTAAACAGGCTAACCAACCTCGTTGGAAGCGTGCCGTAAGTACTGTGAATGGGGTACTGGGTGAAGCGGTAGGTCAGATGTATGTGGAGAAATATTTTCCGGCAGCCGCAAAAGAACGTATGGTGCAGTTGGTAAAGAATCTGCAGACCGCATTGGGAGAACGTATCCGGAATTTGGAATGGATGGGTGACAGCACAAAGATTAAAGCTATTGAGAAGTTGAATTCTTTTTATGTAAAGGTAGGCTATCCTGATAAGTGGAGGGATTATACCGGTTTGAATATTGAAAAAGATTCTTATTGGGCCAATGTGAAGCGTGCTACAGAATTCGAACTGGATTATATGTTGTCCAAGGCAGGCAAGCCGGTTGACAGAGATGAATGGGGAATGACTCCGCAGACTGTCAATGCATATTATAATCCGACCACGAATGAGATTTGTTTTCCGGCAGGTATTCTTCAATATCCGTTTTTTGACATGAATGCTGATGATGCATTTAATTATGGAGCTATTGGCGTGGTTATCGGTCATGAAATGACTCATGGATTCGATGATCAGGGACGTCAGTTCGATAAGGATGGTAATTTGAAAGATTGGTGGACAGCCGAAGATGCCAAACGTTTTGAAGAACGTGCTCAGGTAATGGTGAATTTCTTTGATAGCATTCAGGTTTTGCCGGGACTCAATGCCAACGGTTCTTTGACTTTAGGTGAGAATATAGCCGACCATGGTGGTTTGCAGGTTTCTTTCCAAGCGTTCAAGAATGCGACAAAAGATGCTCCGCTACCAGTAGAAGACGGATTTACTCCGGAACAGCGCTTCTTCTTGTCATACGCCGGAGTGTGGGCTGGCAATATCCGCGACGAGCAGATTCGTTTGCAAACAAAGTCTGATCCACATTCATTGGGCAGATGGCGTGTGAACGGAGCACTCCCTCAAATTGGTGCATGGTATGATGCTTTTGGCATTAAAGAGGGGGATCCTATGTATTTGGCTCCTGAAAAACGTGTCTCTATTTGGTAAGCTTTATACATAAAAGATAATAAAAAGCATGGTAATTGCTGATAATTTGGCATTTACCATGCTTTCTTTTTGGAATTTACATGATAAACACCTATTTTTGTGCCCGATGAAACGGAGACGATATATAGCATGGGTATTAATGTTGGTCAGCATAATCATGTTGACTGCATCTGTTCTGCCTCATCATCATCACCGGGAAATCCTTTGCTTGCAGCATGATATGACTTTGTGCGGCTGTCAATGTTCTGTACAGCATCAGCAGCATAATAGTTCCGATGAGAATCATACATGTAATGCCGGATGCGTGACCAAGTTTAAAAGTGTAACTCCGGATCGGGCTCAGGACAGTGTTTCTCCTGATTATTCGTTTTGTTTGTTGCTATATACGGTAACGGATGTATTGGCGCTTTCATTGCAGTTGACAGAACACAACACATTACCTTATAATTACTATTTAGAAAAACTGCATTCTACGTGTCTTCCCCACGTAAAGGGGTTGCGTGCTCCTCCTTGCGATGTTCTTGCTTAACAGATAGAAAGTTTATCTTTTTATCCGCAACTTTGTTGCATTTTCTTTACGCTAATTTTGTATTTAATAAAAAAGTAAGAACAAATTATATCATCATGAAGAAACTTATCTTTATGGGAGTCTTGGGATTATTTCTTTTAGGCTCTTGCAACAGTAAATCGGAACATGACCATGAGGGGCATAGTCATGAAACGGAAAAAGCACATAATCATGATCATGAAGGCCATGATCACGAGCATGAGGAACACGATCATGCGAGTGAAAACCACGAAGGACATAACCACGAGGCAGAGATGGCAGCCGGACATTCCGATGAGATAATCCTGGCTCCGGAAAAAGCGAAAGCAGCTGGAGTAGAATCGGAAATAATCCAGCCTAAATCATTCCGTCAGGTAATAACGACCAGCGGACAGGTACAGGCGGCACAAGGTGATGAAAGCGTAGTAGTTGCCAATGTAGCCGGTGTGGTTTCTTTCCGCCATCCGGTAACGGACGGTATGAGTGTGAGCAAGGGGGCTCCCATTCTGAATATCTCTGCTGAGAATATGCCGGACGGAGACCCTGTAAAACGTACCCGTATCGCATATGAAACCGCCAAAAAAGAATATGAACGTGCCGCCAAGTTGGTAAAAAGTCAGATAATATCACAGAAAGATTTCAATGCCATTAAGGAGAGTTATGAAAATGCATTATTGGCATACGAGGCTATTTCAAAGAACCAGACCAAGACAGGTGTGTCCGTTACAGCTCCTTTAGGTGGCTATATCAAGAATTGTCTGGTGAAGGAAGGTGATTATGTGTCGGTAGGCCAGCCTTTGGTGAGTATCACTCAGAACCGTCGTCTGTTCCTTCGTGCAGATGTTTCCGAGAAATATTATGGTTATCTGCATAGCATCCAGTCGGCAAACTTCAAGACTCCATACGATAATAAGGTATATGAGTTGGGTGAGTTGAAAGGGCATCTGCTTTCTTATGGTAAAGCATCCGGTGGTACTTCTTTCTATGTACCTGTTACTTTCGAATTTGATAATCGGGGAGATGTGATTCCCGGTTCGTATGTGGAGGTGTATCTGCTCTCGTCGGAAATGCCCGATGTGCTGGCCTTACCTGTTACAGCATTGACCGAAGAACAGGGCTTGTATTTTATTTATCTGCAATTGGATGAAGAAGGGTATAAGAAACAGGAAGTGACTTTGGGGGCTAGTGACGGAAAGGAAGTTCAGATTCTTACGGGGTTAAAAGCCGGTGACCGTGTGGTAACAAAAGGAGCCTATCAGGTGAAATTGGCATCGGCCAGCAATGCGATTCCGGCTCATAGTCATGAACATTAATCAAGCCGCCCTATGCTAAATAAAATTATACATTTTTCCCTTCAAAACCGTATATTGGTTCTGGTGGCGTCGGTTTTGCTGCTTATTGGCGGTACTTACACGGCTTTTCATACGGAAGTCGATGTGTTCCCCGATTTGAATGCGCCGACTGTAGTGATTATGACTGAAGCGAATGGTATGGCTGCCGAAGAGGTGGAACAATTGGTAACCTTCCCTGTAGAAACTGCTGTGAATGGTGCGACCAATGTGCGCCGGGTGCGTTCATCTTCCACCAATGGCTTTTCCGTTGTGTGGGTGGAATTTGAATGGGATACTGATATCTATCTGGCCCGTCAGATTGTTAGTGAGAAATTGTCCTTGGTCAGCGAGGAATTGCCCGAGAATGTAGGTAAACCTACCATGGGACCTCAATCCTCTATTTTAGGTGAATTGCTGATTATCGGTCTGACTTCGGATACTACTTCCATGCTCGATCTCCGTACACTGGCAGACTGGACTATCCGTCCGCGCCTGCTTTCTACGGGAGGTGTGGCACAGGTTGCCGTGCTAGGAGGTGATATCAAGGAATATCAGGTGTTGCTTGACCCTGCCCGCATGAAACATTACAATGTTACGTTGGCGGAGGTGATGAACGTTACCCGTAACATGAATCAGAATGCCAATGGCGGAGTGATTTATGAATATGGAAACGAATATATTGTTCGTGGGGTGCTTTCCAGCCATGATGTGGCTCAGTTGTCACGTTCCGTTATTAAGACGGTGGAAGGGGTGCCCGTTACATTGGAGGATATTGCCGATGTGAAGATCGGTTCGCAGGAACCAAAACTAGGTACTGCTTCGGAGAGAGGAAAACCTGCCGTACTGCTGACCGTTACCAAACAACCCAAGACTGGGACTATTGAACTGACAGAGCAATTAGAAGCCGCATTGAAGGATTTGCAGAAGAATCTTCCGGCTGATGTGCACGTTTCTACAGATATTTTCCGTCAGAGCCGTTTTATTGAAAGTTCTATCGGCAATGTGAAGGATTCGTTGTATGAAGGTGCTATTTTTGTGGTGATTGTTCTCTTCCTGTTCCTTGCCAATGTACGTACCACGGTTATTTCATTGGTAACTCTTCCGTTGTCATTGATTGTTTCTATATTGACTCTTCACTATATGGGGCTCACCATCAATACCATGAGTTTGGGTGGTATGGCTATTGCCATTGGTTCGTTGGTGGATGATGCTATTGTGGATGTGGAAAATGTATGGAAACATCTGCGCGAGAACCGCTTGTTGCCCGAAGGGGAACGTAAAAGCGTGATTGAAGTCGTGTTCAATGCTTCGAAAGAAGTGCGTATGCCTATCTTGAACTCTACCTTGATTATTGTAGTCAGTTTTGTTCCTTTGTTCTTCCTGACAGGAATGGAAGGTCGTATGCTGGTTCCGCTGGGCATTGCCTTTATTGTGGCGTTGTTTGCTTCTACGGTAGTGGCTTTGACATTGACTCCGGTACTGTGCAGCTATCTGTTAGGTAATAATAAAAGTAAAGGATTACCCAAAGAGGCATTTGTAGCCGTATGGATGAAAAAGCATTACCGCAATACCTTGTTATGGTCCTTGAATCATAAATCCGTAGTATTGGGTTTTACAGGTGGACTGTTTGCGGTGGCATTGGTTATGTTTTTTGCATTAGGACGTAGTTTTCTGCCATCTTTCAATGAAGGTTCGTTCACCATTAATATCAGTTCATTGCCGGGAATTTCTTTGGCAGAATCGGACAAAATGGGACACCGTGCGGAAGAGTTGCTGATGTCTATTCCCGAAATACAGACTGTAGCCCGTAAAACGGGACGTGCCGAACTGGATGAGCATGCACTAGGGGTTAACGTGAGTGAAATTGAGGCTCCGTTTGAATTGAAAGACCGTTCCCGTCAGGAACTGGTAGCCGATGTGCGTGCCAAGTTATCTACCATTACCGGTGCGAATATCGAAATAGGCCAGCCTATCAGCCACCGCATCGATGCTATGCTTTCGGGTACCAAGGCCAACATTGCCATCAAACTGTTTGGTAACGATTTGAACAAGATGTTTGCCATCGGTAATCAGATAAAGGATGCTATCAGTAGCGTGGAGGGTATTGCCGACTTGAATGTGGAACAACAAATCGAACGTCCGCAGCTCAAGATTGTTCCCAAACGCGAGATGCTTGCCAAATTCGGTATTTCTTTGCCGGACTTTGCCGAATTTGTATCTGTAAACATGGCAGGTGAAGTTGTTTCGCAGGTATATGAAGAAGGCAAAGCGTTTAATCTTATTGTCCGTACCAAGGACGAGGTGCGTGATGAGATGGAGAAAGTGCGTAACCTGATGATTGATACCGGTGACGGTCAGAAAATCCCTGTCAACTATGTAGCCGATGTGATTTCTGCCATGGGACCGAATACCATCAGCCGTGAGAACGTGAAGCGTAAGATTGTGATTTCAGCCAATACCAGCGGCCGTGATTTGCGCAGCGTGGTGAATGATATACAGGAACGGATTGATGCGCAAATCAAGCTTCCCGAAGGATATCATGTGGAATATGGCGGTCAGTTTGAAAGCGAGCAGGCGGCCAGCCGTACGCTGATGCTCACTTCGTTTATGAGTATCGTAGTTATCTTCCTGTTGCTTTATACCCAGTTTAAGAATGCAGCCCAAAGTGGAGTCATTTTGTTGAATTTGCCTTTGGCGTTGATTGGTGGGGTATTTGCATTGATGATAACAACGGGTGAGATAAGCATTCCGGCTATTATCGGCTTTATCTCGTTGTTTGGTATTGCTACCCGTAATGGTATGTTGTTGATAAGTCATTACAATATGTTGCGCGAAGAAGGTATGGATTTGAAAGAAAGCATTCTTCACGGTTCGTTAGACCGTTTGAACCCTATCCTGATGACTGCATTGTCTTCCGCGTTGGCTTTGATACCTTTGGCGTTCCGTGGCGATTTGCCGGGTAATGAGATACAAAGTCCGATGGCGAAAGTTATTCTGGGAGGTCTTTTGACATCGACTTTCTTGAACGCTTTCATTATTCCGATTGTTTATGAACTGATGAATCGAAAGAAGAAATAATAGAAATATATGAAACGAATCTTATTTATAATAGCCTTCTGCTCTCCCTTGCTGGCGCAGGCCCAGAGTATTGAGCACATTTTGAAAAGCATCGAGCAGAATAATAAAGAGCTCAAGGCGCAGAAACATGCAGCCGATGCAACCAAGATGGAAAACCGGACAAACAACAACTTGCCTGACCCTACAGTGAGCTACAGTTCTTTTTACAGTAATGGTGCCGAAGGGGGGCACGGTACGGAACTTGTCGCTTCACAAGGTTTTGATTTCCCTACTCAGTATATTGTCCGCAATCGGCAGGCTACTTTGCAGAACGAAGCGGTGGACAAGCAACAACAGGCTGCTCGCCGAGATATTCTGCTGAATGCGAAGAATCTCTGTCTAGACCTTATTCTGTTGAATCAGGAAAAAACATTGATGGATATCCGTATGAAAAATGCAGATGAATTACAGGCACTTTATGAAAAGCGTCTGACTACCGGTGATGCGAACATATTGGAAGTCAATAAAATCAAAATGGAACGTATGAATGTGCAGACGGAAGTTGCCCAAAACAGCGCAGCCCACCGCACTGCCTTGCAATCTCTGCTTGCCATGAACGGCAACATGCCTTTAGAATTTGCTGAAACCACATACCCTGCCATACAGGAAATCAATGATTACAATGTCATGCGGGATGAAGTGATGGCATCAGACCTTGACTTGCAGGCCGCCGTCGCCACTGCCCGTGCCGCCGAGAAGCAGGTTTCGGTAGACCGTCAAGGATGGTTGCCGAAACTGGAAGCCGGTTTTCGCCGTAACACGGATGATGCGGTTTCGATGAATGGTTTTGTGGTAGGGGGCTCCTTGCCTTTGTTTCAGAATCGTAAAAAGGTAAAGATAGCCAAGGCACAGGCTATCAGCGCACAATTGATGCAAGAAAATGCTAAAGATCAGGTTGAAGCTTCTCTGATGTCTCTCTTCAATGAGATGCAGCAGTTGAAGGATGCCATGAATGCGTATGATGTTCCTTTGATGTACCGTTCGCTGGATTTATTGAAGCAAGCATTGACCGAGGGACAAATTTCATTGATTGAATATTTTGTGGAAACGGAAAATATTTATAAGAATCTCCAGGCGTATATGCAGATTGAGAATCAATACCAGAAGGTGATGGCGAACATTTACAAGAATAATCTGTAAAGCTGACAGTCTGTTCTTTTAACGCAGGTAGGGTAAAAACGGATGGCAGGATGGTACGGATAGTCAACAAACTATATCCGTGTTATCCTGCTTTTTCATTTAAAAAAGCAGACTGTACGCTGTCAAAAATGTACCGAAGCGGATTGTGTTTTTTGTCCGTAATCTTCCGGCTGATCAATGTTGCCGATAAGGTTTCTATTTCCTCCAGTCTCACATTATATCCGTCCGCCAGATGGTCTGTCAGCTGGTTTCCCAGGTTGGCTGAATCGTCCTATGATGATACTCTCCTTAAAGCCGAAGTACTTTGGCTAGAAATTCGAAGAATGCCGGTTACGTCCTTTTTTTGATTCTTAATAAAAGCTGGAAACGATTGTCGTTCAGAATGGCATAAAAAATGTGCCGGAAGAATTGGGCTACCTTTTATGACAGAGTGACTTCCGACACATTTTTTCTTGTTTATTTCTATTTATTTCTTTTTTTCTTGGCTTCTTTCGCCCATTCTTTCGCTCCCTGCTCTTTCAGTTTCGCGGTGAAAGCCTTTGCTTTTTCCATGCTTGCGTTTTCGTCTTCGGGTGAAGCGTATGCATGTTTGTAACCTTTGGTCACGTTCCATTCACCTCGTGTGAAGTCCGGGAAGGCTACTGCCGCACAGCCGTTGTCCATAGAGATAGCTCCCAGTTCGGCCAGACAGCACCATTCGGCCAAGTCATATACATCCATGTCCAAAGGTAGTCCGTTTTGCAGACAATATACCAGACGGCTATCCATGATGAAGTCCATACCGCCGTGGCCGCCGACTTCTTTTGCCATTTCACCATATTTCTTTAAAATAGGATGCTGGTATTTCTCAATAAGCGCTTCCATTTCTGCCTGGGGTAAGAATCCGTGAGAGTTCAAATCGTCTACTTTGGGTTGCACGCCCGATGCGGTCAGTTGTGCTGCATCCAAAGCATGATCCTTCAACGGGATATTTATTGGCAAACCCTTTGCTTCCTGTCAGTTGGTACAAGCGGTTGTAAGGTTGGGGAGTCATTACATTATGTTGGATTTCAATAACTTTCCCATTTGCTGTGCGAAGCAGGGTGGTGGTATGGTCTCCGTTGCGGAATTCTTTACATTCTTCGCCGGTTCTCTTCTCCACTAAATCTTTACCAACAACAGATTTGGTGTCCATAGCTACTAAAGTGGTTATACGGTCACCACGATGGATATCCAATGCTTGTGCTACAGGACCCAAGCCGTGAGTGGCATATACATCACCCCGGTGTTTCATGTTATAATCTAAACGCCATCCTAGTTTGTCTTCTTTGCCGTTTTTCCAATAATGATCCCAGAACGGGCTTAAATTGTGAATGTAGGCTCCTTGGGCACGGATTATTTCGCCAAATACACCTTGTTGTGCCATATTCAGTGTATTCATCTCAAACCAGTCATAGCAACAGTTCTCAAGAATCATGCAATGCTTGCGGGTTTTTTCACTCAGGTTGATTAAATCCCAGCATTCTTGCAGGTTCATGGCCGAGGGAACTTCAATAGCTACATTTTACCGTTTTCCAATGCGCATTTTGCTACGGGGAAATGATGCAACCAGTCTGCGGCGATATAAACTAAATCTATGTCTGTACGTTTACATAATTCTTCATATCCCTTTTCTCCGGAATAAATGGCAGCTTTCGGCATAGATGCTTTCTTTAGGATATCCTGACATTTTTCTGCACGAGATGCTTCATAATCACAAAGTGCCACAATTTGTGTGCCGGGAATATAAGTGAAGCGCTCTACGGCTCCGGGACCTCGCATTCCCAATCCGACAAATCCTACGCGGACTACTTCCATTTTCGGGATGGTTAAGCCTAATACACTTTTCTGGCCGGACGGACGTTCAGGAGTGTCAATCACAATGGTTCCTTTGTCCCATTTCCAGGAATCTCCTGAACTTACGGTTTGTGCTGTCGTGGTTTGTGGTAAACACATGCATAGGGTTGTACCCATACATAAGCTTATCATCAATGATTTAAAGGTTCTCATACTTTTTGAATTTAAAGATTAAAATTTAAAAATATAGGTTGTTTCTTGAGTCAACTACTTGAAACTTAATTATATTTCACATTAATAATAAGAATATTTTTTATTTTTGCGCTCAAAGATAATTAATCTTTTTTGATTATGGATATAAGTTCGTCCTCTTTTTTCTGAGAAAAAGGTGAGTTAATAAATAAAATGAAGGAAGGGAAAAAGTGGGATCAAGACAGAAGTTGTGAAGATATGAGTGAAAATCTAAAAATAATCAAGGTTTGTTGATTGAAAACGATCAAGAAAGGAAATAATTTAGTCCAAAAGATCGTTTAGTAAGGAGATTTGGCGGGATTTTTTTTAATTTTGCACTTACAACTAATTAACAGATAAGAAAATGCCGTTAAATTTACCCGATAAACTACCTGCTATTGAATTGCTGAAGGAGGAAAATATCTTCGTCATAGACAATTCACGTGCCAGTGCACAGGATATTCGTCCGTTAAAAATCGTGATATTGAATTTGATGCCGTTGAAGATAACGACAGAAACGGATTTGGTACGTTTGCTTTCCAACACTCCCTTGCAGTTGGAAATATCATTTATGAAGTTGAAAAGCCATACATCGAAAAATACGCCGGTGGAACATATGAAAGCATTCTATCATGACTTTGATTTGATGCGTGGCGAGAAATATGACGGGATGATTATTACGGGGGCTCCGGTAGAGCAGATGCCGTATGAGGATGTGAATTATTGGAATGAGATTACTACTATTTTTGATTGGGCGCGTACTCATGTTACCTCAACTCTCTATATTTGTTGGGCGGCCCAAGCCGGGCTTTATCATTTCTATGGAGTTCCCAAATATCCGCTGAAACAAAAAATTGTTTGGTATTTTCCGCCATCATATCAATGTACAGGGATTGCCCATATTCCGTGGTTTTGATGATGAGTTTTTTGTACCACATAGCCGTCATACCGAAATACACCGTGAGGATATTCTGAAAGTAAAAGAGTTGGCTTTGATAGCTGAGTCTGATGAGTCTGGGGTTTATATGGCTATGGCTCGTAATGGGCGTGAATTCTTTATTACCGGGCATTCGGAGTATTCTCCTTATACGCTTGATACGGAATATAAGCGTGATTTGGGGAAAATGGGTTGCCTATTGAAATGCCTGTAAATTATTATAAGGACGATAATCCGGACAATGCCCCGGTGGTGCGTTGGCGCGGACATGCCAATTTGTTGTTTTCTAATTGGTTGAACTATTATGTATATCAGGAAACCCCGTTTGATATAAACGAGATACGATGATCAGACAACGAAAAATAGAATTATTAGCTCCTGCTAAAAATCTGGAGTGCGGTATTGCAGCTGTTGATCACGGTGCTGATGCCATTTATATTGGTGCTCCCCGTTTCGGAGCACGTGCGGCTGCGGGGAATTCATTGGAGGATATTGCTGAGTTGGTGCGGTACGCTCATGTATATAATGTCCGTATCTATGTGACTGTGAATACGATTCTGAAGGATGAGGAACTGAAAGATACGGAAAAAATGATTTGGGATTTATACCGTGCCGGAGTGGATGCTTTGATAGTGCAGGATATGGGATTGTTGGAATTGAATCTGCCACCTATACCGTTACATGCCAGCACGCAGATGGATAATCGTACTTCTCAAAAAGTAAGATTCCTGGCTGAGGCAGGTTTCCGTCAGGTGGTATTGGCTCGTGAACTTTCTCTTGTTGAAATAGAAAATATCCATCATGCTTGTCCTGATGTGCCTTTGGAGGTATTTGTACATGGTGCTTTGTGTGTAAGCTATAGTGGACAATGTTATGTTAGTCAGGCTTGTTTTGGGCGTAGTGCCAACCGGGGGGAATGTGCCCAGTTCTGTCGCCTTGCTTTTGATATGATAGACGCGGACGGTAAATCTATAGTAAGGAATAAGCATCTATTGTCTCTGAAAGATTTGAATCAGAGCGAAGAGTTGGAGCAATTGCTGGATGCCGGAGCTTCTTCCCTGAAAATAGAGGGACGTTTGAAGGATGTATCTTACGTTAAAAATGTAACAGCTTACTATCGCCAGAAGCTGGATACTATTTTCAAACGTCGTAAAGAGTATATCCGTGCTTCATCGGGAGAAGTGAAATTAGAGTTCAAACCTCAATTGGATAAGAGTTTCAGTCGTGGTTTTACTAATTATTTTCTTTTTGACAGGAATAAGGATAATTTTTTCTTTTGATACTCCCAAGTCTTTAGGGGAGGAGATGGGAACAGTGAAGGAAATTCGTGGTAATTATCTTACCGTAGCCGGAATCAAGTCTTTTAATAATGGAGATGGTGTTTGTTTTTTTGGATGAGACTGGTAAGTTGCAGGGATTTCGCATAAACCGGGTGGAGAATAATAAATTATTTCCTCAGGAGATGCCTCGGATAAAGCCCCGTACGATACTTTATCGTAATTTTGATCAGGAATTTGAGAGGTTGATGTCGCGTAAATCAGCCGAAAGGAAAATTGCTGTCATTTTAAAATTGGCTGAGAATAATCGGGGCTTTACTCTGTCTCTGACTGATGAAGATGATAACAGTGTCAGTGTGGTGCTGGAAAGGGAGAAGGAACGTGCCCGTACTCTGCAGGAAGATAACTTGCGTACACAACTTGGAAAGTTAGGAAATACTCCATTTGAAGTATCAGATATAGTGATTGACTGGTCGGACAATTGGTTTATTCCGGCTTC
>ENA-OPYU01000359-OPYU01000359.1-human-gut-metagenome-genome-assembly--contig:-NODE-359-length-18481-cov-7.140460_pt1 | contig 18481 bp, 10 predicted proteins | sample MGYA00242637_ERZ504482 | MGnify/ENA primary metagenome ERZ504482 (study PRJEB26092, sample SAMD00036237) | human gut metagenome | host: Homo sapiens | study: EMG produced TPA metagenomics assembly of... | reverse complement strand
ACAAAATCAATGTGGACCGGGTAATGCCTATGAAAGGAGGCAGCAAACACCTGACTTCCGATTATTCTTTAGAAATAAGAAACGATTCGGTTTATTCCTATCTGCCTTATTTCGGAGTGGCGTATAACGTTCCTTACGGGGGTGGAAAAGGATTAAATTTTAGTGCTCCTTTATCAGAATATACTTCAGCATATAATAAAAAGGGGGTAATGCTAAAATCACACTAAAAGTACGGAACGAGGAAGACAATTACCTTTACAATATCATCATTTATCCCAATGGCAGCAGTAACATACAGGTCACCCCTACAAACAGACAATCTATTTCTTTCTCCGGAGAAATGGATCTAAAGAAGAAAGAATGAGCCATAAATAAAAGGGGGTCAAAACTAAAACAACCTATCGTGCTATATGATCAGGTCATTTTAGTTTTGCCCCCCTGATTAAATTACAGCTATTATTTACTTATTTCTCTAACCGGCTAAAGAAATTCTCAATGGCTTCCTTATTGACAAAAACTCCTTTTACTCCGGTCACTTCCACCGTATCCATCAACAAAGCCAAGCCCTGATAACCGTTTTCATCCTTTGCCAATACTTCCTGCTGATAAATTTCAGCTGATTGGCAGGCTTTACCATCTTCAGGTAATTTCTCGAACCGACCAAGGTAATAATTGCCTTCAAAGAAATTATGTGTAGATTCTGTCAATTGGAATCTGCTGGATTCTGGAGCATAAAAAATATTTCCACTAATAAATGTACTATCCGGATATCCGCCCCATGAATCCAAAGTAATCATAGTACGATCGATATCAGCCGCAGGTTTACGGTTCACATGAATAATGTTACGGGTAATGCGACTGTCCTTTACAGGACCTGCCAGATGAACAGCTGGTGAGAACATCCCGGCACGAGTCGGTTCAGGCCGCACTCCGTCACCTATACTCACATTGTAACGGACAATAGTGCCCAAGTTACCTACATTAAAAGATGCGTCGGCCGTGCCGTCATTGCAAACCAATACTAAGCCACCATAGTTATCATGACTATAATTATACTGAATGACCGTTCCCCGGCAATTCCAGTCCGAATCAAACCCCTGTGCATCCCACGGAGCCTTATGACCACTTACCTCATTGAATTGCACCAAAGTATTATCACAACTCCACGGCCAAATACCTGCCGCCGCCTCTGTGTCAGGAAGCATATCAGGACAATCACGCATTACGTTGTATTCTATCAAGGTACTGTCACAACCGATAGGTACAATACCATCACCTGGTACTTCCTCTATCAAATTTCCCCGTATCACGGTATGCTTGCTGGGATGCCAGTTCTGCCGATCGCTATAAGCGGCCCAAATCATAGCATTACGGGTACATCTCAAAATATGGCAGTTCTCTATGGTTAACCTATTGAATGTTGAAATTTTCTTTTCACCGCCATTCACTATATAAATACCGCACCCTCCGCCTTTTTCTTTTACCAACGAACCATTGACATCCCGTACAGTCACATTATTGACAACAATGTTCTGCGATACGCCATAATCCATACACTCTATCTTCAAGCCCGAACGATAAGGCAGAGGCTGTCTACCTGTATTCACGATTTCCAAATTCTGCATCGTTATATAGTCCGAATTACAGATACGAGCTGCATACAAGGAAGTATCATATCCCACAATGCAAGGTTTCCGTTCACCATCACCATAAGCATCTATATAAATACGATCTTCGGGTATACCGTGTCCGGTGATTTCAAGTTCGCCATTAAAAACCTCACCGCGCTTCAACAAAACTTTATTGCCCGGCAGTAATTTCACTCCACGTAGCTTTTCCAGACTTTTCCATGCTTCATCCGGGGCTAACCCACTATTATTATCATCACCGCCGGTAGCATCCAGATAATAGCACACTGGACTATCAGAACATGCTGCCAACAGGAAGGAAAATAAAAGAAGGATCATTGTTTTTCTCATTTCTCTTCCGTTTTTAAAAAGTTATCTATTTATTCCAGAAGTTGTCAGAACAACTAGGATTCACCACAGATTACGCAAATTCACACAGTTTTTTGATTTAAAGGTTGTTTGCCTCCTACTTCTTTGTGACAATCCATGTATCCTGTGATGAAAACCTACACTCTACATTACTTCCACAAGTCGTGCTGAACCAGTTTCTTGTTAGTATCCAGTTCGGCAGTTGGCAAAGGCCATACATAATCCCTCTCACCGTTGAACTTACGTGCTTCATAAGCCAAGCCATACATAGTGCGTTCATTCTCTATATTAGCTACCGCCTTATCCAATTCCTTCCAACGATAAAGGTCAAACAAACGCAAGCCTTCAAAGGCCAGTTCCACACGACGCTCATGCTTAATGACTTCCAACAATTCATCTTTAGAAAGAGAAGTGCCTTCCACTTCCTCTACTGTGGGCATGTTCACATCTGCACGTTGCCGCACTTCATTCACTAAAGCAGTTACATCACTATAAGCATAGCCTCCTTTCTGTACCATTGCCTCCGCCAAAGATAATAAAACTTCAGCATAACGCACCACATAAAAGTCTTGTCCATTATCCCAAGAGTTAGAAGTATCCGTAGGATCAAAATACTTATAAACATATATGGTAGACAGGGAAGCGGCAGCTCCACCATATACATTGACATACGGATTTGAAGCCGAAGTATCTATACCTCCTTTACCGTTCCAAAGCATACCGGGAACAAACAAAGTACTATACAAACGTGGATCACGATTCTCAAAATGAGCAGGATTAGGCTTGCTAACATCCAAGCCACCCTCATTGTTTAATTCGGCTATCTTCGTATCGGTAGTCGGCTTACCGTCTTTGCAATAATAAGCATCCGCCAAATCTATAGTACCATTCATTGCTTCCAGCGGAGTATTCCAATGCGCATTAAAAGCAGCACCTTCACTCATACCCGGTCCTTCATAACGGACTGCAAAAATGATTTCAGGAGAAGTTTCTCCACTTTGAGTAAACAGTTTGGCATAACTCGGATCAAGCGAGTATCCCAAACCTTGCACCTGCTTATAAGCAGCAATTGCGTCATCCCATTTTTCATTATACAAAGCCACACGCCCCAGTAGGGAAAGAGCAGCTCCTTTGGTGATGTGTCCCCGTGAAGACGCGTTTTGCGGAAGTACTTCAGCCGCATCCTGCAAATCAGTCATAATATGAGCCACAATAGCTGCACGGTCCGTCTTTTCACATTCAGCCTCGTCAATGGTCAAAGGGGCGGTCAGGAAAGGAACATCCTGATACGTCATAGTCAAGTTTATATACATCAATGCACGTATGGTCTTTGCCTCAGCCTGATAAATCGCCTTTTGGGAAGCATCCATATCCACTCTATCAATATTAGCAATCAGCACATTACAACGACTGATCACTTCATAGCAATCTTTCCAATAACTGCCAATAATAGAAGAACTTGGGGTATGAATCCCCATAGCCATATCATAACCTTCCATCCAGCCACTCCAATTAAAATGACCGCCATTATCTGATATACAATCCATATATAAAGGGCCCAATGAATATTGGTCGGAATTATAAAGCTGATTGCTCTGCAAAGCATCATAACAAGATGCCAACGCCATCAAAGCATCATCCGGTGTCTGCCAAAATGTATTAGATGAAGATTCTGTCAATGAGTCCCTCTGCAAAAAAACTGTCAGAGCAAGAAGTCAGCAAAGCTCCTGACAACAGAGCTAGCCCTATAAATTTATTAATTGATTTCATAGTTGTTGCTTTTAAAATTTAACGTTAACACCAAATGAATAAGTTCTTGTATTGGGATGCACATCATTACGGGAATCTGTGCTCAGTTTCTCAGGATCATAATCATCCAAGGAAGTGAAAGTAAGCAAATTAGTTCCTGCCAAATAGAGTCTGAGACTCTGAACGCCCAACTTGGTCAAAAAACTCTCTTTGTCTGAAAGTATATCCAATTTCCAAGTTCTTCAGGCGCAAATAATCTCCTTTTGTCAGCCAAAATGAAGAGTAGTTATTATTAATAGTTCCTCCCAAACGAGGCATGCTTCCATCCGGATTACTTTCAGACCATCTGTCCAACCAACGGCTAGTCTTGTTTCCGCCATTGGAAATAGTAGTTTCATCCCAATTATAACGATATACACCTGCAATGCCTTGCCAAAATGTATTAACATCAAAATCTTTATAAGAGAATCCCAAGTTAAAAGAATACTGCATTTTAGGGAACGGATTTCCGATAACAGTACGGTCAGCATCATTTATGTTGCCATTATTATCTATATCTTCATACATGATATCACCTAATTGCGGTTCCTGGTTGTTTTGCAGAATCTTCTGTCCGTTCGCATTTACACGATCCAAATCTGCCTGGGTACGATAGATACCGATAGCTTTCAGCCCATAATAAGAACCGATGGCTTCACCTTCACGATTGATGGTATTATTACTTATATCTTCCACCCCTTTCATATCAGTAATCTCATTTTTCACGCCTGAAAGTGAGAAACCTGCCTGCCATGCCCAATCACCTTTTTGGTCGAAATAGTTAGCTGCCAATTCCCAACCACGGTTACGGACCTTTCCCGCATTCTGATAAGGAGCATCCAAAGATCCCAGGAAAATACCCGGCATAGCGAGTTTCATCAAAATATCCGAGGTATTTTCTCATACCAGTCAAAAGTGACATTGATCTTCCACCCCAAAAGCAGCATCAAACCAAAGTCTGTAATAGTAGTTGTTTCCCATTTAATGTTCTCATTAGGTATCTTGGCAGTCTTCATACCAATCTGTTTGCTATCACCAAAATAGTAACTACCACTAGCCGCCAATGTAGCCGCATAAGCATAGTTACCAATTTCCTGATTACCCAATTTACCCCAGCCTACCACGCAATTTCAATGAGTGGAGGAACTTCACATTCTCCATAAATTTCTCATTTGTCATGATCCATGCACCCGAAAATGAAGGGAAGGTAGCATAACGATGTGCCTTGGGCATACGTGACGAACCATCGTGACGGACATTCATCTCTAACAGATAACGGCCTCCGTAATTATAGTTCAAGCGTCCGAAGAATGACTGCAAGGAACTTTCTTCCGCCGATCCGGTCACATGATCATTCATAGTACCTCCATCCATTTCATAAATATTATCGGTAGCAAATCCCTGCTTGGACGCCTCATTCTTGTCCCAACGGGTAGCCTGGATAGAATGGCCTGCCAACAGATTGAACGAATGTTTTCCTACAGAAAAAATCATAAGTCAGGATATTTTCATTAATATAAGTCGTTTCCAGATAATGATAATCTGTCAGTTTATTGGTACCGACCGTGGTCAGCGCATTTCCTTCAGCATCGTATCTTACATTATTCTTCGGATTGAAAGTAGTCACATCATTCATATAATATTTATAAGCCAGGCTTGAACGGAATTTCAATCCTTTCATGATGTCAATCTCACCAAAGAATTTACCATCAAAACGATAATGCTTGTTATCCTTATATCCCATATTCAAAGCTTCAATCGGATTTTTGAATACGGATTGGGAAATATTGGGATTTCCATCCAGGAATCCATAATGTCCGTTAGAATAGCGTACAGGAACAGTAGGACGGGTAAACCAAGTAAGGTAGCGCATCAAACCTTCGCCGGTAACACTGGTCGTAGGCTCATCAATGTTCTGGCGGCTTCCCGAAAGATTCAATCCTAATTTTACAATACCCAACTGCGCATCCAGATTAGAACGGAAATTGAAACGTTGGTTAGCTGTCTCACGCAAGATACCATCTTGCTGGAAATATTGAGTGGAAATCATGTAATGTACTGCCTTACTACCTCCATTCACTGACAAATGGTGTTGGTGCATAGCTGCCGTACGGAACATTTCCTTAGCCCAATTGGTATTGGCAAAATGATCGGGATCTGATCCATTTTGCAATTTCTGTAACATATCATCCGTATATGCCTTGGAAGGCCAACATTCATTATACATCTTCGCCCACTCATAAGAATTCACATAATCGGGCAACACGGTAGCCTCCTGCAAAGCGATGCTACCAGAATAAGTAATAGTAGGTTTCTGCTCACCGCCTCGTTTGGTAGTCACCAAAATAACACCGTTTGCAGCACGCACACCATAGATAGAAGCCGAAGCCGCATCTTTCAATACAGAAACACTTTCAATATCATCAGCAGGAATTTCCGCAATCTGGCTCACCGAGCTTTCCACTCCGTCGATCAGGACCATCGGATCATTGTGTTCAAAAGTTCCCACACCACGGATACGGATTTCGGGACTGTCATGACCGGCCTGGGCACCATTGTTGGTCAACATAACACCCGGCAAACGGCCCTGAAGCATATTGGCAGTATTAGCTACCGGCATAGAAGCTACATCCTTGAAATTTACAGCAGCAACAGAACCCGTCAGATTTTCCTTCTTCTGCACACCATAACCGACTACTACCACTTCGTCAATCATTTCCGTATCTTCCTTCAGATTTACATTCAGTACCATATTGTCTTTCGAAATATGAAATTCCTGATCGGAATATCCTATAAAAGAAATGACAATAGTAGAATTAGAAGCCACCGAGAGATTGAAATTACCATCCAAGTCAGTTACCGTTCCATTGGTTGTTCCTTTTTCAACCACACTAGCACCGATGACCGGTTCGCCTGTGGCATCTTTTACAATACCGGAAACTTTAAACTTGTCTGCTTGCAGACTGGAAGCGCTCACATTCATCGCAGGGATGAAGAAGCAGAAACACAGCAATAGGCTCAGTACCCGGAATGTACTGGTTTCTGTCAGAGTTTTCATGTTCATAATACTTTTTTTAAAGGTCTAACAAATAAAGATAATTCGTTTTATTTGCCAGCAAAAGTAAGAGGAACAGAAAAGAAACAGGGAGAATTATTACCGGAAAAAGGGCTGTTTATTCCCTATAGAGCCTATTTCCGGTAATAATCAGCCATCATACTTCATCATATACTCTGTAGGAGAAAGTCCGAATTTCTTCTTAAAGCAGGAACTGAAATATTTAGGGTCGTTGAAACCTACAGCATACGCCAAATCGGCTATACGGATTTTCTTTTTCTCGTCTATCAGCCGACAAGCCGCTTGCAAACGGACATTGCTGATAAATGCAGAGGGAGTAAGTCCGGTCAACAGTTTCAATTTATCTGCTAGTGTAGTCCGGGCCATACCCATCTCCGCCATAAACTGTGCATGTTCAAAATCACAATCACTCAAATGGGCATTCACACAATCCACCGCTTTCCGAATGAAAGCTTCGTCCATCGAGGTGTAATTTAATTCTTTGGCTTCAAAAACCAACTGCTTACGGAAATCCACCCCCATACGTTTGCGCCGTTTCAACAAGTTATCTATCTTGGCAAACAAGACAGAGAGGCGGAGCGGTTTACAGATATAACCATCGGCCCCAGACTCATACCCTTCCACACGGTCTTCATCACTAGTCTTGGCCGTTAACAAAATCAATGGAATATGGCAGGTCTCAAATTGAGTCTTCACCCGGCGGCACAATTCCATACCGTCCATTTCGGGCATCATAACATCAGAAACAATTAAATCCACTTCCTGTTTGGCAAGTATCTCCAAAGCTTCCGTTCCATTGGCGGCCTTCAGAATATGGTATTTGCCATGCAACAGACGAACCATCAAAGCCAATAATTCCTCATTATCCTCCACCAACAAAATAGTCGATGCTGCCGGTTTCTCTTCCAACATATCAATCTCCGAGACATTCTCCATTTCATCTGCCGATAAAATAGCATAGTCCACATTTTCGGTATTCTCGTCTACCTCATCCTCATCAAAAGCCTCACGTCTTATAGGAATTTCAACCACAAAAGTATTCCCTTCCTCCTTATCGCTAAAAACTTGTATCGTTCCATGATGCAACAATACCAAGTCTTTAGTCAGTGACAAACCGATACCCGTCCCTATGGTATGGAATTTGCGATACTCCCCTTCATAAAATCTCTCGAACATATGATCCAACTTCTCTTTTGGAATCAACTCGCCGGGATTGTTCACACTCAATTTAAAAGTTCCCCTTTCCTCATCATGAGCCTGTGACACCACAATAGTTCCTCCTTCAGGAGTATATTTAGCGGCATTGGAAAGCAGATTGTACACCACTTTATCCAATTTATCCACATCAAAATATCCCGAATATTCTTCAGACAAATCAAATTGTATGGACAATTTCTGCTTTTTAACCAAAGGTGCGAAAGCCGACACTGATTTTTTCAAGAACATACTGACATTTCCATGCGAGACTTTCAGCCGCAACTTGCCATTCTCCACTTTTCTGAACTCTAAGATCTGCTGAATCAACCGGATTAACCGCACAGTATTATCAGCTATCACAGGACAAACCGACGAACTTGCCGGTACTTCTTGTTTCAGTTCATCCACCGAAGCCGATATAATAGAAAGCGGAGTCAGCAACTCATGAGTGATATTGGTAAAGAACTGTAATTTAGCATGATTGATTTCCTCCATTTTCTGCCGTTCTATCTTCCCCATCTCTATGGCCTGTTTCATCCGGATACGGTTTCTGACAATCCGATAAGTATACCATGCCAATGAAACAAACAACAAGACATAAAGGCAATAAGCCCACCACGATAACCAAGGCGGCGGAAGAATAGTTATACGCAGACATTTCATATCCGGAGACCAGATTCCATTCTGATTGGCTCCCTTTACACAAAAAGTATAAGTACCTGCCGGAAGATTGTTATAATAGGCAAACCGACGTCCAGCCTCAACGGACAACCATTCCTTGTCATATCCCTCCAACCGATATAAATAACGGTTCAACTCAGGATTGATATAGTTCAATATTGAAAAATCAAGACTGAAATTATTCTCCCGGTATCCTAATACAATTTTATCAATAAAATCAATAGACCTGTTTGCAGCAATCCCCTTTCTGATGGAAAGAGGGTAGGTACGTACCGATACATTATGTACCTTTATATCTGTAATCACTACCGGAGAATAAGCAGTATCCTGAACAATTTTATCAGGATAAAAGCTGTTCAATCCACGGAATCCTCCGAAGATAAGTTTCCCATCCGCCCCCTTGAAGCAAGAATTCCGGTTAAACATGTGGTCTTGCAAACCATCATCTACCGTGTAAGTATGTATTTTCGGTGCAGCACCATCCAAAGGGATATCAATGTGATACATTTCCGCATTGGTAGTAAGCCATAAAGTATGCTCATCATCCTCCAGCATACTGAAAACAACATCTCCATTCCGGAAATAATCATTCAAGACTGAAACAAAACGATCATTCTTCCGGTCATACAAATCGAGTCCATTACCATTCGACCCCACCCATACTCTATTGTATCCATCCACACAAACACTCATCGCCCCGATAGTGGATAATGTACCATCCGAAGGCGTATAAAACTTAACCTTATATGTTTCTCCGGATGTATCTATCCGCCATACCCCTTCATTGCTAGTCGCTATCCAGATAAAACCATCTTGATCTTCCGCCATTTTGAAAATAGAAATTTGGGGCAATGCCTGATTTGTCAAAGTCACCAGTTCATTCAAAGAATGAAGCCTTTGTTCCGTATCCAAAATAAACACTCCCGAACGTGTCCCCAACCACAGATTCCCTTTCGAATCCTCCAACAAAGAATAAATACAAATATCACTCAGTTCCGGGTTGGTTACGGTATTTACCACGTGTGCTTTCCCGGCTTTGACGTTATAGAACCACACACCGTCATCCCAAGTGGCAAAACACAATTCATTTGTCCTTTTACGATAAATAATATCATTGACCGTCGATGTATATCCCATATTCTTCAATACAGGATGAGAGCGGTAAGGAACAATGGTATGCTGTTCCATATCATAAAAAACCAGACCGAATCCCATGATTCCCATCCACAGATTCCCATTATCCTCCTGATAGACACTGCGGACAGAGCTGGTAGGGCAATGCTCACGCAAAGCCTCCAAAGAATCATAATTAAACCGGAACTTATTTGTATTTACAGTACAAACACCTCCCCCCAACATACCCAGCCACATCAGCCCGTCTTTACTGCACAACAGAGAATTCACTTCATTAAAAGGTAAATCTCCTTGAAGGTTGCCCGGAACAATATTGGTAAAATTCCCGTCCCCCGATTCATCTTCCAAAATACTGACTCCACTGCGTGAACCGATCCAGAGCTTTCCGGAATTTTTATCCTGAGCAATGGCGTAGATAATATTATCCAACAGAGAATGAGAATTTCCCTTGATGTTCCGGAATGTTTTAAATGAGAAATGTTCCGGATCATACGGATTAATGAGTTTCACCAATCCATACCGCCAGGTACCGATCCAAATATTCCCGGCTTCATCCTGAAATATGACATGCGCCGAATTACCAGGGTTAATCCCCTCGTAAGTATAATACAATTCCTCTTGAGGATTATAACGCAGCAACCCCTGTTCCCAAGTACCAATCCATATTTGTCCTTCCCTGTCTTCGATAACGGACTTTATGTCCATGTTCTTTTCACAATCGAAAGTACGTCCTCCGGCTTTCCTGCGAAACAACCCTTTGTTGCTTCCCACCCATAAGTCCCCGTTGCTTGCATAAAGAATACTCTCCACATTGCTTACCTGTAACAAAGGACTGATTATTTTTTCCTATCTCATCCGTTTCCTTATGCAATACATATAATCCATTGTGCGTACCTATCCACAAATTATTCTCCTTGTCTTCGGCCACCATGTTCACAAAACTATCAATAGAACGTCCATGATTCACTCCATCGGGTTTATATACCACAATAGAATACCCATCATAGCGCAAAAGGCCATTGTAAGTCGATATCCATATATACCCCTGGCTATCCTGAAATAATTTCCGGACTTCATTGGTCGGGAAATTCACCGAAGTGGAAATAGATTTAAAATGATAGGTATTGACCTTGTTATCAGCCCAAAGCCAAACGGGAAAACACAAAAGATATATTACTCCAAGAATATATTCACAGTTACGGTGTGCAAAGTGCATAGATTCAACTTTAAGATTTGATGCAATATTCGCAAAAAAAAGCATTTTAAGCAAATATTCCATAAGATTTGTTCTAAATTTCCCTCATCCGCATACATAAGAAACTAAAATTATACCTCCAGAAACACTTAGGACAAAAAGGTTAGAGACAGTTAAGATAAAAAATTGTATATTTGCCGATAAGTGTGACCTAATTTTAAAACAGAGAAACATGCATTACAACGACCAAGGCGCTGATTTTAAATACCTAATTGTCAATGAACGTGACAAGCGTTTCGGCTTGTCGGTGACTACCGTCGGATTCCAGGCCATCAGGGCCGGGAGCGTTTATCCACCACGCAACCACCCGGACGCTTATTATTTCACGGCCCAGAAAGGACGTGTGCTGCATGAATATCAGTTGGTATACATTACTAAAGGACGGGGAACTTTCGCCAGCGATACTACTCCGTCTGTCGACATATCTAAAGGACAGATACTTTTCCTGTTTCCCGGACAGTGGCATACCTACGCGCCGCTGCAAAAAACAGGATGGAACGAATATTACATCGGTTTTGAAGGTCCGATTATAGACAATCTGGTAAAAAACAGCTTTATTTCAAAAGAAAACCAGATTTTGGATATCGGTATCAATGAAGAACTGGCCAGTCTTTTTGCCCGTGCACTGGAAGTAGCGGAAGCAGACAAGACCGCAGCGCAACAATATTTGTCCGGCATTGTTTTACACATTATGGGAGCCGTACTTGCTATCTCGCAGAACAAACGCTATGAGGTGGACAATGCGGCACAAAAAATAGAAAGTGCCAAAATCATCATGCACGAAAATGTGTACAAGGATATAGATCCGGAAGAACTGGCACTGAAATTAGGTATCAGTTATTCCTGGTTCCGCAAAGTATTCAAAGAATACACCGGCTATGCGCCTGCCAAGTATTTCCAAGAGCTGAAACTGCGCAAAGCGAAACAATTATTGATTGAAAGTTCCATGTCAGTGAAAGAGATATGCTATGAATTGAATTATACCTCTACTGAACACTTTTTCTCGGTATTTAAAAAACGTACCAACTTCACCCCTACCGAATATCGTAACTTCGGACGGGGAGGAAAAGAAAAAGAGAATGAAAACGAATAAAGGAAAAATGAGAAAAATAACCATCAATCTGGCTGCTGTGGCAGCCTTTTGCATTGTAGTCGCCTCACCCGCCTTAGTGAGCAGCAGTTGTGCTACTCCCCAAACGGAACAGGAAGATACCACTATCATACAAGAAGATTTAGGTATTACGGCATTGAAATACAGTAGTCCCAAAGTTCCCTCCAGCATTGAATTTTGTGGTAAAGTGATTGACTTGAGCCGCTTTGACCGCCACGAGCGTATGGACCGTGAATTATTGGCATTCACCTATATGCACAGTACTTCCCTGCAAATGCTGAAAAAAGCCAACCGTTATTTCCCCATTGTAGAACCCATACTGAAAGAGAACGGAATCCCCGATGATTTTAAATACCTGATGGTCATAGAGAGTAATATGAATCCCACCGCCCGTTCCTCTGCCGGAGCCGCCGGACTATGGCAATTCATGCAAGGTACGGGAAGGGATTACGGACTGGAGGTTAACAACAATGTGGATGAACGTTACCATATTGAGAAAGCGACTCGTGCCGCCTGCCGCTATCTGAAAGACGCGTATGCAAAATATAAGGATTGGGTGGCTGTTGCCGCCTCATACAACGCTGGTCAGGCACGTATTGCCAGCCAACTGGCTAAACAGGATGTGGACGATTCGCTGGATTTGCAACTGGTAGAAGAAACAGCCCGGTATGTGTACCGCATTCTTGCAGCCAAACAATTGTTCAGTGCCCCTACTACTTTCGGTTTCCGTCTGCGCGCATCGGATTTGTATCCGCCCATTCCCTATACGGAAGTCACTGTGACGAAAGGAATTGCAGACTTGGCACGTTTCGCACGCAGCAAAGGAATCAATCTGGCCATATTAAAGAATATGAATCCCTGGTTGCGGGAAACATCCTTGTCCAACCACAGCGGGCGGACTTACGTGATAAAAATCCCTACCAAAGAAGGAATGACTTATGATCCGAAAAAGACGGTGGCGCATGATAAGCGATGGGTGATAGAATAACTTTCTATCATACAGCATTCCATAATCAATTTACCAGTTTTCCTCCACAGTATTTACAATAAGCAGCCCCGTCCTCATGTCCGTCCTTACCACAGTGCGGACATTTCAGGGCCACCCTGCGCCTGTGTTCCTGAATCATAGATGCAGACACAATTCCTGTGGGAACTGCAATGATGGTATAGCCCAGTAACATTACAATGGCCGAAAGGAAGCGCCCTAACGGAGTTTCCGGAGTAATATCCCCATAACCTACTGTTGTCATCGTCACTATCGCCCAATAAATACTATTCGGAATATTATTGAAAGAAGTACCCGGCCGCTGTCCCTCAATCATATACATCAATGTACCGATCGAAGTCACCAATATCAGTACAAACAGGAAAAAAACAATAATCTTCCGACTGCTGAACACCAAAGAGCGCAACAAGAAATTACCTTCATTCAGATAATTGAAAAGTTTAAAGATACGGAACACACGAATCAACCGGAAAGTGCGGATCACCAGCAGATAACGTGCCGTGCCGAAAAGCCAGCCTATATATAAAGGTAAGGTAGCCAACAAATCCACTATACCGAAAAAACTAAGAGCATACTTGCGCGGTTTAGGAGAACAATAAAGCCTCAACACATACTCCAACGTAAAGAAGAAAGTAAAAACATACTCCGACACTCGCAGATAAGGCCCGATAACAGCATCCCAACTCTTGATACTCTCGGCAACAACCACCAGAATACTCAAGACAATAAACCCTATCAACGCCACATCGAATAACTTTCCCATCGGTGTGTCACTCTCAAAAATAATCACATATATTTTATGCTTTAATTTCTCATCATGCAGTAAATTCTGCCACCTGTTCCAAATATGCTTCAAGAATGCCATAATTTTTTATAATAGAACGCAAATCATTCATAATTATAACAAATATTGCCCGATTTATGTCCTATTGGTCACTATTATTTTCACTATATTTGCACAAAACCAATAAAATAATAGCATGAAGAAACAACTTATGACAGGTCTGTTCACAGTCCTCGCCCTTACAGCAGGTGCGCAGACCTTCCAAGAATGGCGCAATCCGGAAATAAATGCGGTAAACCGTGCGCCGATGCACACGAACTACTTTGCTTTTGAAAATGCAGATGCAGCTAAGAAAGCGAACAAAAAACAATCAACCAACTACATGACTTTGAACGGAACCTGGAAGTTCAACTGGGTGAAGGATGCGGATTCCCGCCCCACTGATTTCTGGAAAACCGGTTTCAACGACAAAGGCTGGGATGACCTGCAAGTGCCCGCCGTATGGGAACTGAACGGATACGGTGATCCTATTTATGTGAACGTAGGCTATGCCTGGCGCAACCAGTTCCAGAACAACCCTCCCGAAGTGCCGACAGAAAACAACCACGTTGGTTCTTACCGACGTGAAATTGTAGTTCCTGCCTCATGGAATGGAAAAGATATTATCGCTCATTTCGGTTCGGTTACCTCTAACATGTATTTGTGGGTAAACGGACGTTATGTAGGCTACAGCGAGGACAGCAAACTGGAAGCCGAATTTGACCTGACTCCGTATTTAAAACCGGGTCAGAAGAATCTGATCGCTTTCCAAGTATTCCGCTGGTGCGACGGTAGTTACCTGGAAGACCAGGATTTCTTCCGCTACAGTGGTGTGGGACGTGACTGCTATCTATATGCCCGCAACAAAAAACGCATTCAAGATATCCGTGTAACTCCCGATTTGGACGCAGCTTATCAAAACGGTAGCCTGGCTATCAATCTGGATTTGAAAGGCAGTGGCAAAGTCGATTTGGAACTGGTGGATGCACAGGGCAAGCAAGTGGCAACCGCTACCGCCAACAAATCCGGTCTGGTAACGATGAACGTAGAAAACCCCAAAAAGTGGAGTGCCGAAACACCTTATTTATATACGTTGCGTGCCAGTATGCAGGGCAGCAATGAAGTAATTCCCGTCAAAGTAGGTTTCCGCAAGATTGAATTGAAAGGTGACCAGATCTTAGTTAACGGTAAAGCAGTCCTGTTCAAGGGGGCCGACCGCCACGAAATGGATCCGGACGGAGGATATGTAGTATCTCCCGAACGTATGCTACAGGATATCCAGATAATGAAGCAATTCAACCTGAACGCTGTACGTACCTGCCACTACCCGGATGACAACTTATGGTACGACTTATGTGACCAATACGGTATCTATGTCGTAGCCGAAGCCAATATAGAATCTCACGGCATGGGCTACGGCGAAAAGACTCTGGCCAAGAACCCCTCTTATAAGAAAGCCCATCTGGAACGTAACCAGCGCAATGTACAGCGCGGATTCAACCACCCAAGCATCATCTTCTGGTCATTGGGTAATGAAGCCGGCGACGGCCCCAACTTCGAACAATGCTATCAATGGATTAAAGCAGAAGACCCCAGCCGTGCCTGCCAATATGAACAAGCACGCCAGAAAGACCATACCGACATCTTCTGTCCGATGTATTATGGCTACGAAGGAATGGAAAAATACGGTCAACGCACCGATGCTACCAAACCATTGATTCAGTGTGAATATGCCCATGCAATGGGTAACTCGCAGGGTGGTTTCAAAGAATACTGGGATTTGATTCGCAAATATCCGAACCTGCAAGGTGGATTTATCTGGGACTTCGTTGACCAGTCCTGCCGTTGGAAAGGAAAAGACGGCGTGATGATTTACGCTTACGGTGGAGACTTCAACCGCTTTGATGCTTCTGACAACAACTTCTGTGACAATGGTTTGATCAGCCCCGACCGCGTTCCTAATCCGCACATGTATGAAGTAGGCTATTTCTATCAGAACATTTGGACTACTCCCGCCGATTTAAGCAAAGGGGAAGTAAATGTGTTCAATGAGAACTTCTTCCGTGACCTATCCGCCTACTATATGGAATGGCAAGTACTGAAAGATGGAAAAATAATCCGCACCGGACGCGTGGATGATTTAAAAATCGCTCCTCAGGAAACAGCCAAAATTACGTTGAATATCGGCAAGACCTGTACCTGCAAGGAATGGTTGCTGAACGTTTCCTACAAACTGAAAAACCGCGAAGGTTTGCTGCCCGCAGGTTTCACCGTCGCCAAGAATCAGTTGACACTGAATGATTACAAAGCACCGTCTATGGATTTGAAGAACGTGGAAACACCCAATGTAGCCACCGTTGTTCCGCAAATCATCGACAACCAATATCATTATCTGATCGTAAAAGGCAATAACTTCGTAGCCGAGTTCAACAAACAGAACGGTTACTTAAGCAAATATGCAGTGGACGGAACGGAAATGCTGAAAGAAGGCGCAGCCCTAACCCCTAACTTCTGGCGTGCCCCGACAGACAATGATATGGGAGCCGGCCTGCAAAACAAATATGCAGCATGGAAGAACCCGGGATTGAAACTGGTTTCCTTGAATTCCAAAACAGAAAATGACCAGATAGTAGTGAATGCGGAATATGACATGAAGAATGTTTCCGCCAAATTATATCTGACTTATGTCATCAACAACGAAGGAGCCATCAAAGTGACCCAAAAGATGACAGCCGACAAGAATGCCACAGTATCTCCGATGTTCCGCTTCGGTATGCAAATGCAGATGCCTAAGTGTTTTGAAACCGTAGAATATTATGGTCGTGGTCCGGTAGAAAACTACAGTGACCGCAACCACAGCACAGACTTGGGTATTTATCGCCAAAGTGTGGATGAACAATTCTATTCCTATATCCGTCCGCAGGAAACAGGAACCAAGACCGATATCCGTTGGTGGAAGCAACTGAATGCCGGTGGTAACGGCCTGAAGGTGGTAGGTGATGCTCCATTCTCCGCATCTGCCTTGCATTATACCATCTGTTCACTGGATGATGGCGAACAAAAAGACCAGCGTCACTCGCCCGAAGTACAGAAAGCAGACCTGACCAACCTGATTATCGACAAGGCTCAGATGGGATTGGGTTGTGTAAACAGCTGGGGAGCTCTGCCGTTGCCTCAATATATGTTGCCTTACGGTGATTATGAATTTACTTTCATCCTGACTCCGGTAAAACATCAGATTGAGATAGAATAAGACAAGAATTTAAACGATAGAAACAGGGTGGCTGGATTGGTCTCAGCCACCCTATTCTATTCTCTCTGTTCTTCATAGCTACCGCCATCTACAATTTCCATAAAACGAGTGTAACACAAGTAGCTGGCCTAATCATCTCCTTTCAAGATACATTTTCCACCTTTTTTCCCTTCAAATCCTTCATACACAACCAATGCACTGAATATCAAACTATTACAATGAACCATTCTTATTCCAATCCTTCATAAATTCTTCATAAAGTTGTATCCGTTCCCTTTGTATAAACCAACCACAGGAATCCATTTCGGCAACCCATCGAATCTTTTTCTTTATTTTACCGTACCCGATTACAAACCTCGGTTGTATTACTCATAAAGAACAATTAAACACTAGTAAAATGAGACCAGACAGCTATTTGAAAACAGCGTGGATCATGACCGTATTATTCAGCATCATCCTTCCGCTTCATTCACAAACACCCCGGCAATTCTCTATAGAATTTAAAAGGACAAAACCACTTCCCGCTGCCCTTAAACTAATCGAAAAGGAAGGTGGAAAGAATATTATCTTCTCCTATAACGAAACTGAAAGTTACCGGGTTACAGCCTCCATCCGGCAAAAAACTGAACTTGAAGCCATCGGCACTGTCCTGAACGGCACTCCTTTCATTTGCAAAGAACGGGAAGAATACTTCGTCATACAGAAAAAGGGAAAGAATGTACCCACCACCGAAATACGAGGACAAGTAACCAATGAAAAGAATGAACCGCTGCCCTACTCCAATGTACTCTTATTGACCCCCGGCGATTCCACCTTTGTAAACGGATGTGTCACCCGTGAAGACGGAAGTTTCCTGATGATAGCGGAAGAAGGGAGACCTTACTTGATACGGGTTTCTTACATAGGCTATAAGACAGAAGTGCAACCTTACCACCCTACTCCTACGTTTCACCTGCTTCCCGACACCCAACTGATGCAGGAAGTCACCATCAGCGCCCGACGCCCCATGATAGAAGTGGGTCCCAACGGACTAAAAGCCAACGTGGCAGGAACTTCCCTGGCCCGAATGGGGTCTGCCGCAGAAATGTTGCCCCATCTTCCTTTCGTCACCGGCCGTAACGGCGAATACAATGTAATGGGATGTGGTTCTCCTGTAATCT
>ENA-OPYU01000358-OPYU01000358.1-human-gut-metagenome-genome-assembly--contig:-NODE-358-length-18490-cov-3.730708_pt1 | contig 18490 bp, 22 predicted proteins | sample MGYA00242637_ERZ504482 | MGnify/ENA primary metagenome ERZ504482 (study PRJEB26092, sample SAMD00036237) | human gut metagenome | host: Homo sapiens | study: EMG produced TPA metagenomics assembly of... | reverse complement strand
GAAAACTATGGAATTTGAAAAATTACAGGATATTATCGCAGACGTGCTGAACGTTTCTAAGGATGACATTCATCCGGAGACTACATTTGTGGATGATTTAGGAGCTGACTCACTGGATATTTTCCAGATTATCATGGGAATTGAAGAAGAATTCGACATTGAGATCGACAACGATGAGGCTGAAAAGATTTCAACAGTGCAGGATGCAGTAGACCAGATTCAAAAAAGTAGTAGAATGAAAAGGCAAGAAGAGATTTTTGTCTCTGGCGATCGGTTTGGGTGCGTGATTCTGTCGCGCACCCAAACTGTATTATTCAGGCCGGAACAAAAAGTTTTAGATAAAGGGAAAATATGAAGAAAAATTTAAAAGAGCTGGCAAAAAAAGATAGGATATGAGTTTCAGGATTTTTTCATTGCTGGAGCAGGCGATGATGCACAGTTCTTATACAAATGAAAAGCATCTGGAAAAATATCATTGCAATGAGAGACTGGAATTTTTAGGGGATGCAGCTTTTAGAGCTGGTGTCCAGTGAATTTTTATTTCTTGAATCACCGAAAGTATCGGAAGGAAAGCTGACAAAAACAAGAGCGAGTATGGTGTGTGAGCCTTCTCTGGCATTTTGTGCACGGGAGATCGAACTGGGCAGTTATCTGCTTCTCGGAAAGGGAGAAGAAGCGACAGGAGGACGTCAGAGGCCGTCTGTGACATCGGATGCGATGGAGGCTCTGATCGGCGCGATTTATCTGGACGGTGGTTTTACTAATGCAAAAGAGTTTATTCATCGGTTTATCCTGACAGATCTGGAGAACAAAAAACTCTTTTATGATAGCAAGACTATTTTGCAGGAGATCGTACAGGCTGATATGGAAGAGGGAATCTCTTATCACCTGATTAAAGAAGAAGGTCCGGACCACAACAAATCTTTCACTGTGGAAGTGAAGATCGGGGAGACTGTCTATGGGACAGGAAGCGGACGGACGAAAAAACGCAGCGGAACAGGAAGCCGCTTACAAGGCAATTCTGAAGCTGAAAAATCAAAACTAAAGCGGGTGTTTTATGTATTTAAAATGTATTGAGGTACAGGGATTTAAATCTTTCGCCAATCGGATCAAATTTGAGTTTCACAATGGAATTACGGGAATCGTGGGCCCAAACGGAAGTGGAAAGAGCAATGTGGCAGATGCAGTCCGCTGGGTGCTGGGAGAGCAGAGAGCAAAGCAGCTTCGAGGCGGTTCCATGCAGGATGTCATTTTTTCCGGAACGGAAAACAGAAAGCCGTTGAGTTATGCTTCGGTAGCCATCACACTGGACAACTCGGATCATCAGCTCCCTGTGGATTATTCGGAAGTGACAGTGACAAGAAAGCTATACCGCTCCGGTGAGAGTGAGTATCTGATCAACGGAACCGGATGCAGACTCAAAGATATCAATGAGATGTTTTATGATACCGGAATCGGAAAAGAAGGATATTCGATCATCGGGCAGGGACAGATCGATAAGATTCTGAGCGGAAAACCGGAAGAGAGAAGAGAATTGTTTGATGAGGCAGCCGGAATTGTAAAATTCAAGCGCCGCAAAACGCTTTCCCTGAAAAAGCTGGAAGAAGAACAGAACAATCTGACCCGGGTCAGTGATATTCTCTCAGAGCTTGAGAAACAGATCGGACCGTTGGAAAAGCAGTCTGCAGTGGCAAAAGAATACCTGAAGAAGAAGGAAGAGCTGAAGGTTTATGATATTCATATGTTTCTTTTGGAGACAGAGCGTTTAAAGGATCAGCTTCAGGGTCTGGAAGAAAAAGTCCGGATTACTTCTGATGAGATGGAAGCGGCAAAGAGTCGCTATGAAGAAACAAAAGAACAATATCAGGCTGTGGAGACACAGGTGGAAGAGATTGATGCAGCGATCGAAAAATCGAAGAACCAGCTGAATGAGACAACGCTTTTGAAGCAGCAGCTGGAAGGACAGATCAATGTTTTAAAAGAGCAGATCAATACAGCCAGGATCAATGAAGAACATTATGCGAATCGCCGCCGTACGATCCAGCAGGAGTGGGATGCCAAGAAGGAGCAGAAAGCCGGATTTGTAAAGGACAGCGAAGCGATCCACGGACAGTTGGAGCGGATATCCAATCAGGATACGGATGCAAAAGAGCAGCTGATCCAGGTGCAGTCACAGATTGCAGAAGAGACGATGGAGATCGAGCAGAGTAAAGAAGAGATTATGCGGCTTTTGAATAACCGGGCATCGACGCAGGCGAAGATCCAGCATTTTGATACCACACAGCAGCAGATCACGACCAGAAGGGCTCAGATCCACAGAGAGATTCTGGAAGTGTCCAGTGAGGCAGAGCAGTATGGACGGGAATTAGAGCAGCAAAGACGGGGATTCGAAGAGATCACAGCGGAGATTCAGGCGTTTCAGGATCTGATCTCTGTCAATGAACAGAACATCGCAGAGTTTCAGCGCCAATTGGATGAGAAGCAGGAAAAATTGCGGATCGGTCAGACTGCATATCACAGAGAATCCTCCAGACTGGAGTCGCTGAAAAATATTACAGAACGATATGACGGATACGGAAACAGCATCCGTCGTGTTATGAGCTGCAAGGACCGGGAAAAAGGTCTGATCGGTGTTGTGGCGGACATCATCAAGGTAGAAAAAGAATATGAAATTGCAGTAGAGACAGCGCTTGGAGGCAGTATCCAGAATATTGTGACGGACGATGAAGAGACTGCAAAGCGGATGATCGCATATTTGAAGCAGAATAAGTACGGACGCGCGACATTTCTGCCTCTGACAAGTATGCAGGGCGGCGCAGAGCTGTGGCAGATGGATGCACTAAAAGAAACAGGCGTGATCGGACTTGCCCATACGCTGGTGCATGTGGAAGAGCGTTTTCTCGGACTGGCGAAACAGCTTCTCGGCCGGACTATTGTGGTGGAGAATATTGACTGTGGAATCCGGATCGCAAGAAAATATAAGCAATCCCTCCGACTGGTTACTCTGGAAGGAGAGCTGATCAATCCGGGAGGTTCCATGACCGGAGGTGCGTTTAAGAACTCCAGTAATCTGTTAAGCAGACGCCGCGAGATCGAGGAGTTTGAAAAAACAGTAAAGCTGTTAAAGCGTGACATGGAAGAGATGGAGCACTCGATCAGTGCGATTAAGGCACAGAGAGCAGAATGTTATGCCGGGATTGATGAGATCCAGCAGAAGATCACAGAAGCATCTGTCCGTCAGAATACGGCACGGATGAATGTGGAACAGGTGCAAAGGCAGCAGACGGAATCCAGACAACGTTGTGAAAGCTATGCAAAAGAACAGGAAGAACTGGAAATAACGCTGCGGGAGATCCGTGAAAACGGGGAGTCGATTCAGGTTGAATTGGAAGCGTCAAAAGAACTGGAAGCTGCACTGAATCAGAAAATCGAAGAATTGCAGAAGCAGTTGGAAATTCACCGCGAGGCAGAAGCTGCACAGCTGAAACAGTCTGAAGAGGTACATTTATCGCTGGCAGGTTTGCAGCAACAGGATCGTTTTATCAAGGAGAATATTGCACGTATCGATCAGGAGATGCTTCGTTTAAAGAAAGAAGCCGGAGAGCTGGATCAGAATAAAGGAAATACAGCGGAAGAAATCAGTCAGAGAGAAGAGAAGATTCAGGATCTGGAAAAAAACAATCGAAGAATCCACAGAGATATTTTCTGAAATTGAGACAGAAATCACGGGACAGACCGAAAACAGAGAAGCGCTGAATCAGAAGCATAAGGCGTTTCTGGAACAAAGAGAAGCGCTGTCCGGTCATATGGCAGAGCTGGACAAAGAGTTATTCAGACTTGAAAGCCAGAAAGAGGATTGCGAGGAAGCATCCGAAAAACAAATGAACTATATGTGGGAAGAGTATGAGATTACCTACAATGGCGCTTTGAAGCTGCGGGATGAGACACTGACAGACCGTGCATTTATGAAAAAACAGATTCTGTTTTTAAAAGGAGAGATCCGTAAGCTTGGAAACGTCAATGTCAATGCGATTGAGGATTATAAGCAGGTTGCCGAGCGTTATGAATTTTTAAAAGAACAGCATGAGGATCTGGTCGAGGCAAAAGAAACGCTGATTCAGATTGTTGCAGAGCTGGACGCGGCAATGCGTGCTCAGTTTGAGGAACAGTTTGCAAGAATATCAAAAGAGTTTGATGCGGTCTTCAAGCAACTGTTCGGCGGCGGAAAGGGAACGCTGGAACTGATGGAGGACGAGGATATCCTGGAGGCAGGAATTCGGATCATTGCGCAGCCGCCTGGAAAAAAACTGCAGAATATGATGCAGCTTTCCGGTGGAGAAAAAGCATTGACAGCCATTTCGCTGTTATTTGCGATCCAGAATCTGAAACCGTCTCCGTTCTGTCTTCTGGATGAGATCGAGGCGGCACTGGATGACAGTAATGTAGACCGGTTTGCACAGTATCTGCACAAGCTGACAAAACATACTCAATTTATCGTCATCACTCACAGAAGAGGAACGATGACGGCAGCAGACAGGCTCTATGGAATCACCATGCAGGAAAAAGGAATTTCCACACTGGTATCTGTAGATCTGCTGGAGGAAGATCTGACCTGATGTCAGAAAAAAGGAAGGAGAGCATATGGAAGAGAAGAAAGGGTTTTTTAGAAGACTTGTCTCAGGTCTGACAAAGACAAGAGATAATATCGTATCCGGAATGGACAGTATTTTTCACGGATTTTCCAAAATTGATGAGGACTTTTATGAGGAGCTGGAAGAGACTCTGATCATGGGAGATCTTGGAGTACATACTACGACGGAGATTATAGAGGATCTGCGCCGGAAAGTGAAAGAGCAGCATATCAAAGAACCTGCTGCCTGCAGACAGCTTCTGATTGACAGCATCAAAGAGCAGTTGGATGTGGGAGAGACTGCTTACGAATTTGAGGAGAGACAGTCCGTTGTATTTGTGATCGGAGTCAACGGAGTGGGAAAGACGACCACCATTGGAAAACTGGCAGGGAAATTCAGAGAGCAGCATAAAAGAGTCATTCTGGCAGCTGCAGATACATTTCGTGCAGCTGCTGGAGAGCAGTTAAAAGAATGGGCCAACCGTGCAGAAGTAGAGATGATCGGCGGCCAGGAAGGTGCAGATCCGGCTTCTGTTGTATTTGATGCAGTGGCAGCGGCGCGCGCAAGAAAAGCGGATATTTTATTGTGCGATACAGCAGGACGCCTTCACAATAAAAAGAACTTGATGGAAGAACTGAAAAAGATCAACCGCGTGATTGACCGGGAATATCCGGAAGCGTACAGAGAGACGCTGGTTGTTTTGGATGCGACCACCGGACAGAATGCACTGGCTCAGGCAAGAGAGTTCAATGAGGTTGCAGATATCACAGGGGTGATCCTGACGAAGATGGATGGAACAGCCAAAGGCGGAATCGCAGTGGCAATCCAGTCAGAACTTGGAATTCCGGTCAAATATATCGGGGTTGGAGAATCTATTGATGATCTGCAGAAGTTTGATGCAGATGAATTTGTCAATGCGTTGTTTTACAGTGATTCCAAGACGGAAGAAACAGAAGAATAAAAATATGTCAAAATGACAGAAAGAGGGATGGAAGATGTTGACTTTGGAGAAATTTGAAGAAGCAAGTGAAGTAGTAAAACAGGTGACGACTCCGACAAAGCTGGTGTACAGCGAATATCTGAGCGCCCAAACAGGTGCCAGGATTTATCTGAAACCGGAAAATATGCAGCATACAGGAGCGTATAAGCTGCGCGGAGCCTACTACAAGATCAGCACATTGTCAGAAGAAGACAGAAGTAAAGGACTGATCACGGCATCTGCGGGAAATCATGCGCAGGGCGTTGCGTATGCGGCAAAACGTTATGGCTGCAGGGCAACGATCGTAATGCCGATCGGAACTCCTCTGATTAAGGTAAACCGTACCAAAAGCTATGGCGCGGAAGTGATCCTCTATGGAGACGTCTACGATGATGCCTGTGCGTATGCATACAAGCTTGCGGAAGAACATGGTTATACGTTTGTCCATCCTTTTGATGATCTGGATGTGGCGACCGGGCAGGGATCGATTGCAATGGAGATCATTCAGGAGCTCCCGACGGTGGACTATATTCTGGTTCCGATCGGCGGTGGCGGACTGATCACAGGAGTGGCGACACTTGCCAAGATGCTCAATCCAAAGATTCAGGTGATCGGTGTGGAGCCGAGAGAAGCGGCGAGCATGACTGCGGCGTTAAAGGCCGGAGAAGTGGTGGAACTTCCAAGTGCCAACACGATTGCGGACGGTACTGCGGTAAAAGCGGTCGGAAAACAGAATCTGCCATATGTGCAGAAATATGTAGATCAGATTCTTCTGGTGGATGATGATGAATTAGTCGGAGCATTTCTGGATATGGTGGAGAACCATAAGATGATCGTAGAAAATTCAGGACTCCTTTCTGTGGCAGCATTAAAACAGCTGGATTTGAAAGGCAAAAAAGCGGTCTGCGTGTTAAGCGGCGGAAATATGGATGTGATCACCATGTCTTCTATCGTACAGCATGGATTGATCCAGAGAGACCGTATTTTCTCGGTTGCAGTGCTTCTTCCGGACAAGCCGGGCGAACTGGTAAGAGTGGCATCGATCATTGCAAACGAAAAAGGAAATGTCATCAAACTGGAACATAATCAGTTTGTCAGCACCAACCGGAATGCGGCTGTGGAGCTGCGTATCACGATGGAGGCATTCGGAACCGAGCATAAGCAGAAGATCTTGAATGCGTTAAAAGAAGCGGGGTATGAGCCGAAGAAAGTCGGAGCGAAGCTGTACTAAACAATATAGAAGAAAAAAATTAAAGTGTCCGAATGACCTGTGTGGGAGCGGACACTTTTTATATGAAAAGGATGGAAAATCAGAAGAGAGGCAGTGTAAATGTATTTAGTATCGATTTATTTTGATGAAAAAACGACCAGTCGAATGCAGGGATACATCACTCAGGTTGCAAAAAGAAGCGGAAATCCATTTATGATCGAGAAAAATGTACCTCCGCATTTGACGATTTCTGCATTTGAAACGCGAAGCGAAGATCAGGTAATCTCACTGTTTGAAGAAACGAGAGATATGTTTCAAAGCGGGGAGATTATCTGGTGTTCAGTGGGAGCGTTTTTCCCGAATGTGCTGTATCTTTCACCGGTTTTAAATACTTACCTGCAAGAACTGTCAGAGAAGGTTTATAAGGAGTTATTGAAAACAGCGGATGTCAAGGTACACAAATGTTATCGTCCGATGCAATGGGTTCCCCACGCAACGATTGGAAAGAAACTTTCTAAAGAAGAGATGCTTGCAGCGTTTCAGGTATTGCAGGAGCAGTTTGGAGTGTTCAGCAGCCGGGTCGTGCGGATCGGTTTTGCAAAAACAAATCCATATGAAGAGTTGTGGAATTTTGAATTATGAAAATAGCAAGAAACAATTTACCCGAATTGTACAGACTGAAGTATAGGATTTTCGGCAAACATTTGTTATAATATAGTTGTCAGGAGGTAGGAAGAGAATGTGCAGAGAGAAAAGAAAACTCCCGATAGGAATAGAAAATTTTGAACAGATCATCAAAGATGATTTTTATTATGTAGACAAGACAGGATTGATCTCTGAACTGCTCCGCAACTGGGGAATGGTAAATTTATTTACCAGACCAAGACGTTTTGGTAAATCTCTGAATATGAGTATGCTGGAACACTTTTTTCTGTAGAGGGCGACAAGAGCATTTTTGATGGATTGAAGATTTCGAAAGATAAAAAGTTATGTGAAGAATATATGGGAAAGCATCCAGTTATTTCCATCTCACTAAAAGGCATCAATGCTGCTTCTTATGAGGCTGCATTTGAGTTAACTGTCAAGACCATAAAGGGAGCAGTGCAAAAGGCAGGATTCCTTAAAATGAGTGATAAACTGGGCGAGGACGAGAAGAAAGAATATCGAGCGATTCTTGATGAAAATATGAGTGAGGCTACGCTTTTTTGGAGCTTAAAAAAATTTGTCAGAACTTTTGGAGAAACACTATGAAACAAAAGTAATCCTTTTGATCGATGAATATGATGTTCCATTGGCGAAAGCGTTTGAAAACGGATATTATGACAAGATGGTTTTTCTTATCCGTAATTTACTGGAACAGACGTTGAAGACCAATAACAGCCTGAAATTTGCAGTAATGACCGGGTGTATGCGAATATCGAAGGAAAGTATCTTTACGGGATTGAACAACCTGAAAGTGTTGTCGATTACAGATGAGCGTTTTGATGAGTATTTTGGATTTACGGATGAGGATGTCAAAGAAATGCTGCGGTATTATGATCGGGAAGATCATTATGAAGAAATGAGAAACTGGTATGATGGATATCGGTTTGGTAGTACAGATGTCTATTGTCCATGAGATGTATTGAATCATTGTGATAAAATAAAAGAGAATGCTGCGGCTTTTCCTGAAAATTATTGGGTTCATACCAGTAGTAATGAGGCAGTCAAGAAAATCATTCAAATGTCAGGAAATATTACAACAAAGCGCGAGATTGAACGTTTGCTGGCGGGAGAAGAAATTGTCAAAGAGATTCGGCAGGAACTTACTTATCAGGAAATGTATCAGTCTGTGGAAAATATCTGGAGTCTTTTATTTATGACCGGATATCTAACACAAAGGCAGCGACTGGATGCCAGTCATTACAAACTTGCAATTCCGAATCTGGAAGTACGGGATATTTTTAAAACGCAGATCATGGAATATTTTAAGGAAGGTGTTGCAAAAGACGGAGATACGTTAAAACAGCTCTGTGATGCACTGAAAGGCGGAGATGCAGAAAAAGTAGAACGTCTTTTTGAAGGGTACTTGAAAAAGACAATCAGTATTCGAGATACATTTGTGGAGAAATCATTAAAAGAGAATTTCTACCATGGAATTTTGCTCGGCATTTTAGGTGTCAAAGAAGACTGGGGAGTATTCTCAAACAGGGAAACCGGGGACGGGTACAGTGATATTATGATAGAAACAGAGGACAGTGAAATGGGGATCATCATTGAAATCAAGTATGCCGGAGACGGGAATCTTCTGAATGCCTGCGAAAAAGCCCTGAAACAAGTAGAGGAAACGAAGTATGAGGAGACGCTTTTAGAAAACGGAGTGGAGAAAATATTAAAATATGGGATTGCTTGTTATATGAAACATTGTAAAGTCATGTGTTCGGAGAGATAACAGGCTTGAAACATTGGTGAAATATAAAATGGGAACTTCACAGAATGGATTAAAATGAAGTTTTTTTGTGAAGGTTGGTAAAAAGAAACGGAGAGGTGGATTATGGCATCAAGTAAAGAATATTTGCAATTTATTTTAGGGCAGTTGTCTGAGTTGGAAGAAATCAATTACAGGGCAATGATGGGAGAGTTTATTCTCTATTATAGAGGGAAGATCGTTGGTGGTATCTACGACGACAGACTGCTGATCAAACCTGTAAGCTCAGCGATTTCCTATATGCCGACAATTTCTTATGAATTGCCTTATGAAGGAGCAAAAGAAATGCTGTTAGTAGATGAGGTTGATAGTAAACAATTTTTGACAGGTCTATTTAAGGCCATGTATGAGGAATTGCCTGCGCCAAAGCCGAGAAAGAGGAAATAAAAATTGAAATCGATGGAGGTAGTTGGATGACGTTTTATGAACAGATGGTTTCCCACTTTCTGCTTTGCTGGAAAAAGACGAGACCTTAAATGCACCAATTTATGGAACGCTGCTGCAAAAGAGGGATCACTCCTTTGGATACTTTGGCCTGACAGAAAATGCATTGCTGGTATCTTTTGGGGTATATTTATAGTATTTCAGCTAACTATCTTCATGTAAATATTCGAATCCTACTTTTTTTCAAGAACATGTTGGCTACGAGTATTTCTTAAAACCACATCAGCATAAATGGCCGATAATCCTAATTCTTTAAATCCGTACTCTAAGACAGTTCTTTCCACCGCTGTGTCATAGCCTTTTTTCTTTATAGCAATCTTGAATAAGCACAATGGAAAGGGTGCCACTACCTTTTTTGTAAGTCTATGATTTTTTAAGGTATACATCACCAATTACAATATCATCTAATAATATAGCAAACCATACTCTGTTGCAATTATTTGCTTTTCTTTCAAAATCTTTTTGAGCGATCTCTGGCGTATAAATGTAAGGTGTTTCGCACATCATAGGATCTGCTATATAATTTTTTCTTTCTATATGATACAACTGAGACGTCATAGGTATTAATACAATTTTATCGTCAACGATTAATTTTTTCCATGTCTATATTACTCCCTTAACTTCCATTAATCCAAGATATTTTTATACGGAAAGATGCCTTAATTATACTGTGAGATTCTTTTTTTCGTCTATTGACGCTATTTATGAATTACAGGAATGCGTCTATCTCTTTTTAGATTTCAAATTGTTCGCTTGGTATCAAATAAAGTTTTCTTGACTTTTATCTATTACAGTTGTAAGATTTAATAGAAACTTACAATTGTAATATTTGAGAGGATATGTGTATGAAGCGAAAAGTGATTGCACTACTGGTTATATGTGTGATGGTTCTATCTGGGTGTGGTAAGACAACTCCGGAAGAAAAGAGCGAGGAAACTGTTCAAGATATTCAGCAGAAGGAGATTGCTGATGATTTTGAAGAGTTGATGGAAGGAACGAGAGAATTATATGAAAAGGCAGCAGAAAACAAGCTGCTGGACAGTCTGGAGTTTCAAAAGCAAGTAATTGATTATCTGGGACAAAAGGGATATGCCGCAGTAGATATGAAAGATCAAGTTGATATGGTTCATTCAGAGCAGGTGGAAACATATTGTGAGAAGGCAAAAAGGGGAGAATCGGCAGATGTGGTGATATATTCTGTCATAGAACAGGGTGGTGTAGTTCGTTATGAACTGCATACAGATGGTGATGATATGGATGCCATTGTCAGCACAGTTCGCTGGACGGATAACAAACCCTGTATGATTTATTATCACAAATTTAAGGTACATTCCTGGAAATATACAGAAAAGGATATTTTTTCATCGAAGAATATCATCTTCCGGGATTTGACGGACCGCCGGGAGAGAAAGGATTTCGTGTAAAACCGTTGGATCAGAAACTTAGAGAATTAAATCAAAAATATGTACTTCCAATTGGATATAGGTTGAATAATATGCTGATCACAAACTGGAAGGAAGAGGATTATTCAAACCTGAATTTTATGATCTATATGAATTAAAGTATCCGAGTATCTATGGAAAAGAGATTCCGTATGCGATGAAAGAGGGGTGGAATATCAGATACCGAAAGAAGAGTTTGAAAGTGTATTACAAACACTTTTTCCAATCACGAGTGAGCAGATTCAGAAAAATGCAGTTTATAATCCCGATACGCAGAGATATCGTTATCGTCCGAGGGGACTCCATGATTGTGAGTTTCCTTATGAACCGTATTCGGAAGTGATTTCTTATGAAGAACTGGGTGATGGAAAATTAAAACTTGTGGTAGAAGCTGTTTGGAAAATTGAAATGCTGGATCAGGCATTTCGAAGCGAATTAGTTGTGGAACCACTTGAAGGTGGAAAAATTCATTATGTGTCAAATACAATTTTGTCACCAGAAGAAGATGAGCCGAGGTGGTATGTACCAAGATTGACAGATGAACAGTGGAGAGAGGCTTATGAAAAGGGATATCATCTTCCGATTAAAAAGGAAGAGCGTGAGAAGGCAGAAAAAAGACAGTATTGCTGCCTTGAAGTTGGTTCAAGATATTTACGCTGAAGCGGATAAGGGAGATGCATCGAATGTAGTTCTTACAGATTCTGTTATGGAGCAGATGAAAAAGATACTCGGCAGAGGGGGAGTTCCGGTAATTAGTTCTGAGGAATACTCTGTTATGGAAAATTATCAGGTGATGGAAAACTTCTTACACAGTTCGGAGCAGGGAGTTGAAGGAAATGTAATTTTATATGATATTTTACAAGACGGAAGTATTGAGAGAAGAAAATATCTTTATGACGGGAAAGAGATGTATCTGTTAGCAGTCAGAGCAGTTTGGAATGAGGAAGGAGATCCGGTGATTGCATATCGCTCTTACACAAGAATGAAAGAATGGAGATACACAGAAAAGGGATGGTTTGCTTATGAATTGTGTGTACCGGAACCGCCGGAAGTATCAGAAATTGTGGATGGAAGTTGTATGATCAGGGTAAAACCGTTAGATGCAGAATGTATTGAATTGTCAAAAAATGTGTGTTGCCATTGGGATATCAAGGAAATAATTTACTATGTTCTAATTGGGATCGTGAACATTTAGAGGGGCTGGATTACAATGGGCTATATGAATACCTCTACCAGATGAAATATCAAAAAAGATTTGTTATGGAAGAAGGAAAAAATGGAATCCCCGCAGAGGAATTTGAACAACTGATGTCAGAATATCTTCCTGTTACTGCAGAACAGTTGCGGAATATAGCTACATTTGATGCAGAAAAACAAGAGTATGTATGGGCAAAGCTTGGATGTGGCAATTACGCACCGACTCATTTTGGAACTTCTTTACCAGAAGTAATAAAAGTAGAGGAACATCAAGATGGGGCGCTTACTTTGACAGTGGAGGCGGTTTGTGATATGGTCATTTCCAATGACGCAGTGATTACACATGAACTTACTGTGAAATTTCGAGAGGATGGAAGTTTTCAATATTTGGGAAATAAGGTTTTAGAAGATGGAATCCATCAGATTCCACAATATCAGTATCGAATTGCGAGGTGACATCCGATTGAACAACAAAAAGAACCGAACAGGAGTTATTTTTGAAATCTGTCGGTTCTTTCGCTTTTTATTTCCCAATATTTAATTCCGAGAGCACAGAAGTTGTGATTTCGGTTGCTTTACTTCCGGTAGTTTCGGTTTCTCCCTGAATATTTGTTGCAAAATAATATACATTGTCTGCGGTTTCCGAAAAAAACCGATAAACCAGCCATTTACATCTTTTCCCTCAATCCGCCCAGTTCCGGTTTTTCCATAAAGAGAACTTTTGGAACCGGAAGAGAGAAGGATGGAATTTTTGACAGCGTCTATATTTTGTGGAGCAAATTGAAACTCGTTGTCATGGAATTTTTTAACAGGTTGACCTGCTCAATCGGAGAGATTTTTAAAGATAAATCTGTCCAGTATAAGTCGATGTCTGAACCGGTCTGTTGATTTCCGTATTGAATCTTCTGTAAAAATGATTTTACAGAGTGAAATCCTAATTGTGAATCAATGGATTGAAAGTACCAGTTCACAGAGTTTTTCATGGCAGAAGATAAGGTCTGATTGGCTTCCCATGCATCGAATGGATAATCTTCGCCATTCCAGGTCATATCTGAATCTTCAGGAGTGATGATACCGGATTCTAAACCGAGTAAGGCATCGTATATCTTGTAAGTAGAGTTTGGGGCGATTCGTTCTTTGGCATTTTCGATGTTAAAAATATTCCAGGCGTTTTGATTTGTATCATATAAAACGAAACTGCCTTGATAGCCATTGAAATGATTGGAAAGATCAATGGTGGAAATATTTTTCATATCGTTTTGGCAATCGGTATTCATTTTGCGGAGAACCTGCGGCAGCCAGTACAGGTGCATAGCTCAATGATAGAAATGCAATGAGGATATAAATGAGAAATCCCCGCGCTTTTCCCGTTTTGTTTCTTTTTGAAAGGCAGCGATATTGAGAATCCTCCGTGTAATCTGCTTCATACTTCCACTCATCCCGGTTGCATAAGGAAAAGGAATGTGAGAAATTTTTTCCGGCAAAATTGATCAGTGTGTTTCCATAGGCCTGATAATCTGTTTCGTCAAGAAGATGCAGCACAGCCGAATCACAGGAAAGTTCACGATCACATCGCATTTCCTTTAAGGCATACCAGACAAAAGGATTAAACCAATATAGAATACCAGCCAAATTCATAAGGAAAACAATGCGCGTATCTTTTTTGACGGCAATGCTGTAATTCATGCAAAAGCATGAAGCGCATATCCTTTGCATTAAAATCTGAAATCAAATGAATCGGAAGGTAAATGCGAGGGTGTATGAGCCCCACAGTAACAGGTGATTTCAAAAATGCGGTACTGTATATCGGGATTTTCTTTTTGCAATGCATCTCTTTACAACAGTTTTCATAGAGCCGTTTTACTTGTTGATTTTGTAATGGCAGTGCAGATTGTTCCAAAGTGCGGAGCCTTAAAAAATGAACGTGCAGCTAAAACGGACATTGTGACAGCACCGACAGCCCATAAACTAAAAAGGGAGTAAGTGAACAGGAGATGATGTTTTAACTGCTGATTGAGACTGCAAAATCATTTACTATTCCAATGGTAGAATTTTCTCCTATGAAAACCTGTCCATCAGGGACAGAGAGAAAAGTCTTTTCGGAAAATCTGAAAGGTGCAAGGCTGGAAATTTCTGCAAGATAGAGAAAATGTTTGCAGGTAAAAAAGGGACAGCCATGAAACTGAGCAGAAGAAACCAAAGGCGATACTGCATGCGGGCAGATAAACATTTCCGCAATAAGTGTTTTATGCCTGTCATGATTCCAATGAAAATGGAAATAAAAATATTGCATATTAAAAAATGGATTCCAAAATCAAACAAATAAATTCCTCCTATTCGTGAGTATCAGAGAGAAGATGACGCAAGGTATCAAGTTCTGTTTTGGATAATTTATCATCTTCTAAGTAAGAGGTAAGCATAGAAACGATGTTTCCATTGTAATATTTGTTTAAAAAAGAATTGCTTTCCTGACGGATATATTCAGTTTCCGGAACTAAAGGGGTATATACAAAGACTCTGCTTTGTTTTTCATAAGTAAGCGCTTTTTTTGTTACAAGCCGCTTCAACATTGTTTGTATTGTCTTTGGACTCCAGTCGGTTGTCTGAGTCAGTTTTTCAGTCACTTCATTTGTACTGATGGGAGCATACTTCCAAATGACCTTCATCACTTCAAATTCAGCTTCAGAAATTTGTGGCAGTTTACTCATATTCATTCCTCCAAGTCTTACATATGTAATAAAAATATTATAAGGGGATTTTATAAGAAAGTCAAACAATGAAAAATATTGACAGAAAATCTTACGTCTGTAATAATATAAATGTTATGAATGTCATTTCCCGATTTTGCAGGGCGGTGTCTGCAGCTTCATATCCAGCTTTATGATGTGTAAGCCCATCTTACAAACAGGGACACAAAGCGCGAAATAAGAAATTCAGGAGGTCGCTATGAGTAATTTTTCAATAAATGAAATGCAGTCAATGCAGAAGGAATTACAAGATAAATATAAAGAGAAGTGGGAAAGAATCTGTCCGGAGACCGGCAAAAATAAGTTTTTATGGATGATAGGTGAAATAGGAGAAGTCATTGATATTATAAAGAAAAATGGGGATAAAAGCGCAGTTGCGGACAGTTCTGTCAGAGAACATCTTATAGAAGAAATGGCGGATGTCCTGATGTATTATAATGATGTGATGTTATGCTATGGGATCACCGAAGACGAACTCAAACAAGCTTATATCGAAAAGTTTCAAAAAAACATGAAACGCTGGTAAATTCCAGGGGTGCTGTGAAGGGATTTGAACGAAAAAGTTGATAGAAAATATAAACTCCGGAAAGAAGTCAAAAATTCTCTCCGGAGTTTATGCGTTCTGTTTTATCTATACCTGATGATATTTCTGGAGCAGTTTATGGATCTTATCTGTTGGATTCATAACAGCACCGATTGTCAGATCGTGATTCAGGGAATCAATGATTAGAGCCAGGAATTTACTCATGTCTGCCTTGACAAAGTATTCTCTTTCGTCTACAGCAGGCGGCAGATATGTCAGGTTGGTTGTTACGACTTTATCAAGATATCCCTTTTTGTAGTATTCATCGAATTTTTCAAATCCGTCTGTGAACAGTCCGAATGTGGTGCATACGAATACGCGGGCTGCGTTGCGGTCTTTTAATTTCTTTGCAACATCCAGCATACTTTCACCGGAGGAGATCATATCATCCACGATGATCACATCTTTGCCTGCCACATCATCTCCGAGGAATTCATGTGCTACGATCGGATTCTTTCCATTTACGATAGTAGAGTAGTCTCTTCTCTTATAAAACATACCCATATCCACTCCAAGCACGTTGGAGAAGTATACAGCACGGTGCATTGCTCCTTCGTCAGGGCTGACGATCATCAGATGGTCTTTGCTGACTTTCAGATCCGGAACTGCACGGAAGAGTGCTTTCATAAACTGATACTGAGGAGTAAAGTTGTCGAATCCGCTCAGAGGAATCGCATTCTGTACACGCGGGTCATGTGCATCAAATGTCAGAATGTTTGCAACGCCCATATCTTTTAATTCTTCCAATGCCAGAGCACAGTCCAGAGATTCTCTTTTGGTTCTCTTATGCTGACGGCTCTCGTAAAGGAATGGCATGATGACATTGACGCGGTGTGCTTTTCCGGTAGACGCTGCAATGACACGCTTGATATCCTGAAAATGATCGTCCGGAGACATGTGGTTGAGGTGTCCGTTGACAGAGTAAGTCAGACTGTAGTTGCATACATCTGACATAATGAAGAGATCAGTTCCCCGGATGGTCTCTTTGATCACACCTTTTGCTTCTCCGCTTCCGAAACGCGGGCAGTTACATTCTACCAGATAGTTATTTGTGCGGTAATTCACATACAATGGGGGACTCTGTCACCTTCATGAATGGTGTTTTCACGGAAAGATACGATATAGTCGTTGACTTTCTGTGCCAGTTCTTTACAGCTTTCCAATGCTGCAAGTTTCAATGGAGCAACTGGAAGGGTTTTTTGCCAATAATTCAATATTTGCCATGATTTTCTCCTGTGTTTTCGTTTTTCCATATCCGACCTCCGGATATGCGATTTCATATATCGTTATATCATTTTTTTAGCAGGGGAAATTTCAAGCATGGCTTTTGGCTATAGAAGAAAAATTTATGCTATACTGGTACTGTTAATATGCCAGAAGTATGAGCAGACAGGAACTTTGTTTCGGTAAAAAGCAGGAGACAAAGTCTAAAAAGTAGAAGAAGTACAAGGAGTTTGAAAATGAAAAAGCACGAGCATATTGTGAAGTCTCTGATGCCCGGCGGGATTGGAGAAGAACTGGGGATCGAGCCGGGAGATAAGCTGCTTGCCATCAACGGAAATGAGATACAGGATGTATTTGACTATTATTACTATGAAGAGAGTGAACAGCTTCTGCTTCTGATCGAGAAGCCGGACGGGGAAGAATGGGAGCTGGAGATTGAGAAGGATGAGGATGAAAGTCTGGGAATCGAGTTTGACCAGAGTCTGATGGATGAGTACCGTTCCTGCAGAAATAAATGTATGTTCTGTTTCATTGACCAGATGCCAAAGGGAATGCGGGAGACACTATATTTTAAAGACGATGATTCCCGTTTGTCATTTTTTGCAGGCAATTATATTACGTTGACCAATATGAGTGATCATGATGTGGAGCGTATTGTAAAGTACCGTCTGGAGCCAATCAATATTTCGTTCCAGACGACAAATCCCGAACTTCGCTGCAAGATGCTGCACAACCGGTTTGCGGGAGAGGCGCTGAAAAAAGTAGATATTCTCTACCGGGGACAGATTGAGATGAATGGGCAGATCGTTCTCTGCAAGGGAGTAAATGACGGAGAAGAGCTGGAGCGGACGATCCGGGATCTGACAGGATATCTGCCGTATTTAAAGAGTGTTTCGATCGTTCCGGTAGGACTGACAAAATATCGGGACGGACTGTATCCTCTGGAGCCGTTTACAAAAGAAGATGCCAGGGAGGTGCTTTCTGTCATCCACCGCTGGCAGGAGAAGATCTATCAGGAGCATGGGATCCACATGATCCATGCGGGAGACGAGTGGTATGTGCTGGCAGAGGAGGAAGTGCCGGAGGAAGCGCGATATGACGGCTACCTGCAGCTGGAGAACGGTGTGGGAATGATGCGTCTGTTGTTCAACGAAGTACAGGAGGCGCTCTCTGCCGTGACAGGCGATGGAAGGCAGCGGGAGATTTCTCTGGCTACGGGACGTCTGATGTATCCTTATATCGGAAAAATTCTGGAGGAGATCAGAAAGAAATTCCCGAATATCACCACACATTTATATGCGATCCGCAATGACGTTTTTTGGAGAGCGGATCACAGTATCAGGTCTGATCACAGGGCAGGATCTGACGGGACAGCTGAAAGGACAGCCTCTCGGGGAGGAGACTTCTGCTCCGTTGTAATATGCTGGAAGATCGGAGAACCGGTCTTTCTGGATGATTTTACGCTGGAGGAAGTGGAGAATTCTTTACAAGTGAAGACAGATATTGTAAAATCAAGCGGGCAGGATCTGCTGGATGCAGTGATCGGTGTTTATGAGAATGATGATT